>WLWI01000441.1_pt1 | contig 40089 bp, 28 predicted proteins | sample 6701501 | NCBI WGS metagenome assembly WLWI01 (sample SAMN12718690, study PRJNA515312) | sponge metagenome | isolation source: marine sponge | host: Mycale hentscheli | place: New Zealand: South Island, Marlborough, Capsize Point | collected 2014-11-01 | reverse complement strand
CAACGGATGATACTTCTTCATAAGTGCCTCCATCGGGGGGTGTCTTGTTAGCCAGAAGAAATATAAATCGGTTGGCCGTTTTCTTGACACCGCAACTATGAATTGCACTTATCAGGTGAATCTAAGAATACAAATAACAGGAGCATAACTTGATTAGCTTCACGGAGCCTTTCCGTCTGTCGAAAACCGGATCGACCCGCGCCACCTCGTACAACTGGGGCAACAAGATCCTTACCCTGGACGGCAAGACGCATCTGGTCTGGCTCGAAGCCGCGGCGACCGTATGCGGACGCACGTACGATCACCAAAGCAAACAGTGGGAGGAGACGGTCCGTATTGCCGACGGCTGCGACAACCACGCCTGCCCGTGTATCACCGCCGATGCGCAGGGGTATATCCGCCTCACTTTTGGTCCGCACGGTTGGAACGGGGCCTGGAACGAGGGGCGGGTGAAATGGATGCGCTCGGCGCAACCGAGTAGCCTCAACGGGTGGGAACCCATGGGCGAAGGGTATAAAGCATCGTGGAATAATTTTGGCTATAACGCCACGGCCGCGTCTATTGTGCACACGCCCGCCGGATTGGACGCGGTTGTGTGCCGGGGCGGCGAGCACCCGCCGCAAACCATGTTCCACCTGCAGCGCAACAACGGCGGGTGGTCATCGGCCAAGCCAATATTCTGCCAGGATATTGAGCCGCAGTATAGCCATAATTACGGTCATATCGCTTGCGCCTCGGATGGCACACTGTACGCGGCTTGCCACTTCTACAATGTCGGCGGCAGCGGCAACCAGCCGGTCACGGGCGATCGGTCGAAGATGCGGTCGTACGGGGCGGCCGTCCTGCAATCGTCGGATCTGGGGGCGACGTGGACCAATCTGTATGGCGAACCGGTTGATGTGCCTACCGCATACAACCATCGGATTGCAATCCCGCCGGTAGACCGGAATATCTATGTCAACAGCATCACCCTCGATAGCGCAGATACGCTTTGGGCCCTGACTTTGAATCCAGGGGTGGAAGACGATGCGGTGTGGCTAAGTCGATGGGCCGGACAAGGGTGGGAGACACGGCAACTGGAAGCATATTTGCCAACGGGACGGACCGCCGTTGAAAGCATGATGACCATCGATACCCAAGATCGGCTGCATATCGTCCTGACGACGGTTGACCCTGTTGCAGTGGGGGCGGACAGTCATTGGGGGCACCCCTCTTCCGAAGTCTGCTACTTGCAATCGTGCGACGGCGGCGAAACGTTTGCCACCGCTGCTGTGAGTCCGGCAGATCCCGGGGCGGCGAACTGGTTGCCGTCGATTGCCCGGTCGGGGCCGTATCATCCGGTCGAGACGCCCACCATTATGTATACGCACGGTAGCGTCGGCCAGGGCCTTAGACCTGCCACCGAGACCGATGTCTGGTGTCTCCAACTTGCTGAATAAAGCTGGCCTCTAAATCCGGCGTGTAAGCAAATCGCATCGTCGCACGGGATGCGAGCCAGGTCTTGGAGCATGTTGAGCGTCTAGTCAGAGAACGCGGGGCTGACCGGTTGTTAGCCAGCGCCGAGGGGATCAACGGGAACTAGGTCAACGATGAAATCGGCTTGGCTTTTGACCCGTTGTGAGGATGGATGATACGATACGGAGAATCTGACAGAGTATGACGAAGTTATTCGCAGCCGGCGAACCTCGGCCGCCCTTTATCCCCGGTCTCGACCTTGCCGAAGGATTCTTTACGGACCTGGTGCGCCCGATGCTCGAGGCGCACCTGCCGGATATGAGCTATGCGGCCGCTGTCCTGGCCGGTGGATCTGATGTGTTGGGCTTCGATACAGAGATGTCCACCGACCACGACTGGGGGCCGCGGGTCATGCTTTTCCTGAAGCGGGAGGACTTCGAGGCACGAGCTCGGGCAATTCGGGCGCTTGCCATGGAGCATTTGCCCCTCGCGTACAGGGACTACCCGGTGCGCATCTATGACCGCGAAGTCCAAGATATCGGGACGCGGTTGCGGCAGCGGCCGAACGATCCCGGACTGGAGCCGAGAATCGAGATCGATACGATTCACGGTTTTTTCCAGAAGCAGCTCGGAGTTGACCTCAACAAGCCCTTGTCGGCGGCTGACTGGCTGACTATGACCCACCACCGGCTCCGCTCCATAGTAGACGGGCGCGTCTTCCGCGACGACGTGGGGCTCCAGGCCGTACGCGACCGCTTCTGCTGGTACCCGGACGACGTCTGGCTCTATGTCCTTGCTTCGTGCTGGCTGCGGATCAACGAAGACGAAACCTTGACCGGAAGGGCGGGAAGTGTCGGCGACAATCTGGGATCGACGGTCATAGCATGGCGCCTTATCCGCGACATGATGCGTCTGGCCTTCCTGATGGAGCGTTCCTATCCGCCGTACCCTAAATGGCTTGGATCGGCATTCGCGCAGTTGCAGTGTGCTGGCGCACTGGGTCCGTTGCTGGAGCGCGTCGGTACCGCTTCGGACTGGAGGCAACGCGACGGAGCCCTCGCCGATGCTTATCGCAATCTTGCGGAAATGCACAACGCTCTGAGACTCACCGCTCCAGTCCCGTGCGAGCCTATGCGTCGGGGGGAACGACCCTTTACCGTCAGTCAGGCGGGCCCCATTGCGGAGGCCTTGCAGCGGGAAATCGGCGATCCGTCAGTCCGTGCAATAGCCGACAGGTGGATGATTGGCAACATAGACCTTTTCAACGACAACCACATGTTGGACGACGATCCGGCACAGAGGCCGTTGCTGTTGCAGCTGTACAATTGACTATGCGTGCGAAAGTTGGCCCAGATCTGTCGCACCCCTATGCACAAGGCTTTATCGATTTTCTGCCCGCGTGTATCAAAGAAGGATGAAATCATGGCAGAAGCTGGATCATCGGGTATTGCCCAATCGCAGGGATCGTCGTCGATGAATCTGCTTAGGGGTGTGATGGGCGGTTTCGGTTTGTGTAAGGGCCCCCACCCATCCTGCGGTCACTTTTCGCGATTCTGGCGCTGTGAATAGAGATCATAAACTATGTGCAGGGCGTGAATGAGAGCCAGTTAAACACTAACCGGAAAGTACGTCACTTAACCATGACAGATCGTCCGAATATACTCTTCCTTTTCGCCGACCAGCACAGATACGATTATCTAGGCGCAGCCGGGGCGACGTGGCTCAATACGCCCAATTTGGACCGGCTTGCCGCCTCGGGGGTACGGTTCACCCAGGCGGCGACCAATTGCCCGCTGAGCGCGCCATCGCGGATGGCTCTGGCCACAGGGCTGCAGCCCGTCCGGACGGGCGTACTGGCCAACGACTTCGGCCGGGTGCCACACGGGATACCGACGCTATACCAGCGCCTGCGCGACCACGGTTACTGGGTGGCCAGCTCCGGTAAGTTGCATCTGGGAGGCACGGGCACGGCGGGGCCCAACGGCAATCCTCCGGGTGCGTATTCGCTGGGATTCACCCATCCGTACGAATGCGAGGGCAAAATGGGAGCCGGCCACAGGCCAAATCCATCGGGCCCCTATACACACTATTTGCACGAAAAAGGGTTGCTGGAGGCGTTTCACCAGGATTATCAGAAACGGATCGAAAAGGGCTGGGCGTGGGCCAATTGGGACTCGGTGCTGCCGGCGGCGGACTTCGAGGATTCGTTTATTGGCCGCAAGGCCACGGAGTGGATTCGGGATGTTCCCCAAATCCACCCGTGGATGATGTTTGTGAATTTTGTCGGGCCCCACAGTCCGTTCGATCCGCCCGCCGAGTACGCCGACCGCTATCGCGACGCCCCAATGCCCGCGGTTGTGCCCACGGTGATGGAGGGCAAGCCGCAGTGGGTCCGGGAGCGCGACCACCGTTTTGGCCCGGAAGCCGTGGTTGAGGCGCAGCGCCAGTACTGCGGCGCTATCGAGGCCATCGACGACCAAGTAGGGGCGCTCCTCGATATGCTCGATGAGCGCGGCATGCGGGACAATACCTATATCGTTTTTTCGAGTGACCACGGCGAAATGCTCGGCGACTTCGGGATGTACGCCAAGTATGTAGCCTACGAGGGCTCGTTGCGGGTACCGCTTTTGGTGTCGGGCCCGGGTATCGACAAGGGGCGGGTATCGGACGCGCTAGTCGAGTTGATCGATATCAATCCCACCATCTGCCAGCTGGCGGGCCTAACGGCTCAGGAGCATATAGACGCCCTGTCCTTGGTGCCGGTATTGCAGGACGAGGCAACGGAACATCGCACCGAGACGGCTAGTGTGATCGAGAACTTCAGGTGTATCCGTACGCGCCAGTACAAGCTTATCCACAACTACAACGACCGTTTCGAACTCTACGATCTGGTCGACGACCCGCAGGAGCTGAACAATGTCGCGGCCGAGCGGCCCGAAGTATTTAAGGCGATGCACGGCCGGCTCCGGGAGCGGTTTTTCGGGGGGGCTAACCTGCCTAAGGGGATGGATATCCGAATCTAACTAAATGACGGTTGGGCATTATTGGGGTGGCTCGCCGGTGGACGACTGATCGAGGGTGACGAGGCTGACGCTCATTCGCTAGCAATGCTGCGCATTGCGCGGCCTTCGGCACTCGGCCTACGGCCTCCGAGGCCACTGCGCCCGCCCGCTGCGCGGGCCCCCGGGCTTGTGGAATCCGCTTTCAGCCTCGTCACCCTCGATCAGCCTTGGCACACGTCTCGGTAGGACAACAGATTAGACGGTTTGCTAATTATGACCAACCCTCAACTAAATCTCCTGGGTACTGTTATTTCTCTCACCTATTTTCTATCCGTCAGCCTACTGACTACGAAATTGGGCCAAGTACATACGCTGATTCCGGGATGGATGGAATATGGATAGGGGCCTATTAATAGAGTCGTCAGTTTGCGCCGCAATGCATGCGCGGGAACTCCGTTGCGACATTGGTGCCTACGATACGGCGGCGATGAATCCGGGCGGCTGCAAACAAGATATGATGCGGGCATTGGCCGCAGCCGAGATTGAGATGCTGCTGACGGCGGCCTTGGCCCCTGTAGGAAATAGGCAGACCCAAGGCGTCTGTGAAGAATGGACATTATACGATTTATTGGGGCACTTAGCCGATTGGGATACATACTTCCTCGCTTGGCTGCAGCAACTCACCTCGGGGGAGGAACCGTCGCTGTATTTTACCGAGGACGGAGATCGTTTCAATGATTGGCTGTTGGAAAACCGTCAAGGGGCAAGCTGGAATACCAACTGGCATGATTTCCGCCATAATCGCACCCAATTGATAACCGCTTTGCAGCAAGTCCCTGAAGACGAGTTTGTCAAAAAAAGAAATAATCAACACTCGTCCTTCCCAACTGTATACCATTGTGCGTGGTCGGCCTTAGAGCATTATATCCACCATGCGGCAGATATCCGTCGCCAGCTGGGTATTGATGCGCCTGCGCAATTATTGGATTTCCGCGGGCCCTATACCTGCTAAAGATGAACAGATTTACAGGTTCGTACGTATCCTTTCAAAAAGTCTTAGTAGGGCTAAAATGATCACAGCGGAGCAAATTGAAGCACAGTACAGTTTTTCGGTCGTGTCCCTGGCCCCATTGCCCGACAGCAGTCGCGCCTGGAAAATCGAGTCGGACAAAGGCCCCCTCGTATTGCGGCTATTCAAACTCGAAGATGCGGCTGAGCATAGCGGCGAGATCGCCGCACTGCAATTTCTCGCGGATTCGGCCTTTCCAGCACCTCGCTTGGTGGCTGCACGGGATGGGCAAATTTTTCGCCAAATAGGGGCAAAAGCCGGTTATATAACTTCCTTTATTCCAGGAATACACCCGCCTTCCAGCACAGATTCGGCGGTGAAACTTGGCCAAATGGCCGGCCGCCTCCACGCCCTGGATGCGGTAACGGCCGGACTGCCGGATACCACATTCACTATCGCGGCCGAACGTCGGTTTTTCGCCGGCCTCGACGCCGATCCCACTGTCCAGGCCTGGGAAGGTTACGATGAGATTGGCGACCAACTTGGCGCCGCCTGGGACAAGCTTTCGGATCTTGACGCGGCGCCCCAAACGCTGATCCACACCGATATTCTCTTTGAAAACGCGGTCCTTACGCCCGCCAATGCTATCACCCTTATCGATTGGGACGGCGCCGGTGTCGGCCCGGCCATTCAGGATATCGGTTATTTCTTTGTGGAACAGGCCGTATCCCTCACGGGTGAGTTGCTGGCGCTGGATAATGTTTTGGCTTTCCTCAGGGGGTATAATACTCAACGCCCCTTGAGTCCCCTGGAGTGGGACCTATTGCCCGAGGCCTTGATCTTTGGCGCTATCGTTTACGTCCTTGCTCCCTGGAACGGGTGCATTGCAGGGGGCCATTGGCTGCGGGCCCGTTACGTCTTGGCCCATAGCAAAGAGCTGCGTGATACCCTGTGGCAAGGTCTGAAGGAATAGGGGGACTAAGGCGTTGCACCAAGTGGAAGGGACGAAGGGCTATGCCGAAGCTACAGAACGATTTATTGAGGCGACTGCAGCCATAAATTTCAAGGAATTGCATCAAGATTTTATAGGATTTATCCCGACCAAGCCCGGCCGGGTATTGGATGTGGGCGCAGGCATCGGGCGGGATGCTGCTGTTTTTGCCGGGATGGGGCATGCTGTAGTCGCGGTTGAGCCAACCGCAGATTTTCGCGTCGCCGCGAGAAGGCTCTACGACTCGCCGAATATTGCCTGGGTTGATGATGCTCTGCCTATGCTTGCAGGCCTGGGAAGGCAGGCGGACCAATTCGATTTTGTCCTAGCTTCCGCTGTTTGGCATCACCTCGATCATGTCGAGCAAGAGGACGCAATGCAGAGAATATTCGAGCTTGTGTGTCCAGAGGGGGTTTTCGCGCTTTCCCTGCGCCACGGTCCCTCCGGTGTCGGAACCCATGTATTCCCGACCCATGGACAACAGACGGTGGACCGGGCCGAAGCCTGCGGATTTTCAACATTGTTATGCCGGCCTAATCAGCCCAGTTTATTAAAGGGTAAAGAAGAGGTACGCTGGACGCGATTGGTTTTTGTTAAGTCTTAGACAGGAGATATAAGGCTATGCGAATTTCATCGGTGCCGATCTTGTTGGGCTTTTTGCTCAGCGCTTGCAGCAGTGATAACGGAACCAATCCGGTACAGGTGGATAGGCGCCAGATTGGCGAAGTAGACAACCCGGCCGAAGCGGCTGCCCCAGAATCTTTGCGCGTGGCCTTTATCGCGGGCCGGGGGCAGCGGCGGGATATCTATTTGCGGGATCACGGCGGGGCCGCCTCCGTGACCCTGACCCAAGAATCACTCAATTACAGCATGCTTTCGTGGTCGCCCGACGGGACCCAATTGGTCTACGTCCTCGACCAGTCGGAGGATCGGATATTCACCCTGGAAGCAGATGGGGCCCGCCTTGAGCGGCTGGTCACGCAAGAGCCAGGTAGCTATTTCTTTCCGGCCTGGTCGCCCGACGGCCAGTTCTTGGCCTATAACCAGATCTTAACGGGGGAGGACGGGACGGGCTTTAATTACGAAGTCTTCGTCGTCAGCGCCGCAGGCGGAGATCCTGAGCGCCTGACTGAGAATCCGGCGCTGGATCTAGACCCGCAGTGGTCGCCCGACGGGGCGTCCCTGGCTTTTGCGTCGGATCGCGACGGCGATTTTGAGGTCTACGTAATCAATATAAGGTCCAAACAGACGCTACAACTGACCCGCAACGAAGCCGGAGACGCCGGTCCGCAGTGGTCGCCCGACGGAGAGGAGATCGCCTACACGTCTTTTGGCGATGGGGGTAGCGATATTTTTGTCGTTGACCGCGACGGCGGTGTGCCCCAGCGGATAGACCTGGAACTGCCCGGTAAATGGACGCTGCGCTGGTCGCCTGATGGATCGCGTCTGGCGGTCATGGCCGGCCAGGGAGATCGGCCCGATCAGGGGGATACGGAGATTTACCTGGTCGACCGTCAGGGTGGGAGGCAGGAGAATATCACCCTAAATCCGGCCCGGGATGCCAACCCGCAGTGGTCGCCTCAGGGGCAGAGCCTGTTTTTCATGTCGGACCGGGATGGGGATACGGATCTCTATCGCTACGATTTGCAGAGCAAGACTACGACCAATGTAAGCGATAACGGCGACGAGGTCTCCGAGTATTCGATCGCGCCGTTTTGATGAAGGTGATAGCTGCTGGGCGGAACGATAAAAGGGGATAAGTAAGTGAACTACGTGTATATAGCGGCGAGTATAGATGGATATATTGCCACTAAGGATGGCGGCATTGATTGGCTGCACGAACAGCCCAATCCCAGCAATAGCGATTACGGCTACGCGGAGTTTATGAAAAATATAGACGCCTTGGTCATGGGGCGTAATAGCTTTGAAAAGGTCCTGACTTTTGGCCAATGGCCGTACGAAAAAAAGGTATTCGTTCTCAGTTCAGTGTTGACTGAAGTTCCAGACGAACTAATTGGAAAAGTAGAATTACTTTCAGGGCCGTTAAACGATATTTTATCCGCCGTCCGTTCTCGGGGTTTCGACAACCTGTATATCGACGGCGGCGTAGTCATTCAGCGTTTCTTGGCCGAAGATCTCATAGATGAACTTATTGTCACCCGAATACCCATTTTGCTTGGAAGTGGAATACCTTTATTCGGATCCTTGGATACACCATTGCGATTTGTCCATAAGCATACAGAGATCTATGATAACGCCCTGGTCAAAAGCCATTTCGTTCGGTCCAAGTAAAGTCAGGCGGGCGATTTGTACGATTCAATATAGGTCTGAAGATTTAGACCAAAATGGGCAATTGGGTGCGTGCTTTGTTGCCGCGTTTTATCCGGGGCGAATCAAATGATTGAATTGTCGCCCGGAGACTTTCCCCGGGTCATCCCACTTCTCAAGCATCCATTATTGTGTGCAGAGGCCAAGTCAATAGCCAACGGCCATACGCCCGGTTGGATATTTGCCGACGCTTATGATAGGCCCAAGGTAGCCCTGATCTGGTCGAAAGGTATCGAAGGGTTTTTTCTGGCCGGGGACCCTACTCAGACCGATATTGGCCCGTGGCTGGACCGCTTCGTGGGCGATGTGATTGCTCCAAGGGCGCAGGAATTGGGTTGGGGGTGGTTCGAGGTCTCGGGCTGTGCACCCGGTTGGGATAGGTCAATCGAGCAGGCCTTTTCCGAGCGTCTGCTTGAACAGGAGACGATTCTGGTCTACAAGTTCAAGAAGCCTTTGGATCCACCGACTCGTAGGCTCCCTACAGGGGCGGCTCTGCACCGGCTGGACGCGGCCTTTTTTCGCAACCCGCCCTGCCAAGATATATCATTCATTAATGATAAGATCCAACTGTTCTGGGCGGACTTAGATTCGTTTCTGAATTTTGGAGTTGGGTTCTGTGCAACCCTGGATGCGGCGTTGGCTTCTGTTTGTCTGACCGGGTTTGTCGCCGATGGGGTCCATGTGATCGATATCGAGACATTAGAGCCGTATCAAAGGCGTGGCTTGGGTTTTCAAGTAGGACATGCCTTTATCTCGCACTGTCTGGAGAGCGGACTGGAAGCGCAATGGGGATGTATGGAAGAGAATAAACCCTCTAGCACATTGGCGGAAAGTCTAGGCTTGGGCCGCGTTGCGGAATATGCTGTATTCTATTTCCCGCTGGTGAGCAAATAAGTACTGGCGGTACCGCCGCCCCGTCCATTTGCAAGAGGCGCAGGTCAGCCCTTGGTTGCCTGCGCCTCTTGGTAATTGGGCTGTCCAGGATTTTGGACAAAGCGGCCAAATTGCTGGACTGTGCCGCAAGAGGGCGGTTAAGGGTTAATTATTAAATTTTCTTAAATAATTGAAATAATTGGATTTACCAAATAATAGAAAAGCCCGTCTAAGATACTGGTCGTTTTTTTGCTTGACCCAGATGGTCAGCCCACTCTTGGGGCGTACCGCATCGCCAATATCGGGGCGAAGAGGATGGTCCGGATCGCCGGTGGGGTTCCAAGCCGACTGTCTTGCTAGGTCGGGTACCTCAAAATTAAGAAGATACGCCATGCGCAGATTTCGTAACTGTTGGTTTATATCGTTGTTGCTAACACAGGGGGCTTGGGCCCAGATTGCTTTCGACTACGTCCAACACCAGGGCCAAGAGGGCCTCTTCCCCAACACACCCAGAAGTATGGCCTGGGGCGATTTCACCAACGATGGCTACCCCGATATCGTCCTCTCAGGTTCTAACAACGGCGGTGAAAAGACCATTGCCGTCCTGGTCAACGAGGCGGGAAGGCGTTTCGTGCACCGCGATGTCTTGCCGCCGTCGGCTTTGCAGGCCCGCAGCAAGTCGGGCGGTGCAACTTGGGCCGATCTAGACAACGACGGCGATCTCGATCTATTTTTGCCCACCGGGTTCTCGTTCACTTTCGACCAGCAGGCGGCCAATGTGCTACTGCGCAACGACGACGGGTTCTTTGTCGATATTACCACTCAGTCGGGTCTGGTCGATGAGCAAATTTCCGATAATGCACTCTGGTTTGACTACGATCTCGATGGGTTCCTCGATCTCTATATTGGCAATCCGGGAGGGGCGGCGGCGCGCAATTTACTCTACCGCAACCAAGGTGACGGTACGTTTCTCGATATAACCGTCGCTGCCGGGCTCGATATTCAATTGCAACCTGATTTGGGCGGCAGCAACGGTGGAATGGGCGCCGCCGATTTTGACGGCAATGGCTGGCCCGATCTCTATATTGGAGTGTGGGGAGCCAATAACCGTCTATTCCTCGGGCATGCCGACGGCGTTTTCACAGATAATACCTCGGGAGAGATCGAGCACTGGGAATCGCAGGCTTTTGGGGCTACCCTAGGCGATATCAACAACGATGGGTTAATCGATATTTTCCAGACCGGCGGGGGCGGGGCGGGCGAAAGTTTCCAATTGGAGCGTTCTAATCTGCTGCTCAACCAAGGCGGCGGCCGGTTTCTCGACATTACCGAAGCAGCGGGCTTGGCTGTCTTGCGGGCCCAGAGTCTGCAGGGGGTGCACCTGGCCGATTTCGACAACGACGGCGATCTCGACTTGGTGGCCGGTAATTTGCAGCGACCTTTTCTGTTTCTCAATGAGGGCGGGGGCACCTTCTCCGACGCCTCGGCCCAATCCGGTTTGGGTGAAAAGGCCATAAATCCGGCGGTGGCCGATTACAATTTAGATGGCTTTCTCGATATATGGTTTTCCATCTCTTGGCCATTTGCCCAGACTTGGGGTCTGTACCGCAATAAGGCCAATGGCAACCACTGGTTGCGGGTAGAGTTGGTCGGCACGGAGAGCAATCGGCAGGGCGTGGGGGGGCAGGTTATTGCACGGTCCGGGGCCTTGCGGCAGACGCGATTGGTACCGGGCGGTGACGGCTACAACCAGAGCGAGCAGGTTGTCCATTTGGGGGTAGGGGGCAGCGCCCAGGTCGACAGTTTGATTATTGAGTGGCCTTCCGGTCGCACCGATATTTTGGTCGGTATCGCGGCCGACCAACGCATTCGCGTGGTTGAAGGCAGCGGCCAATATTTTCCGGTAGAGGCGGCTAGCTGGCAACACGATTTGCCCGATTTTATCGATCAGGGGCAGAATTTAGAGGTAGCGATCCAGGTTGATCCGGCGTTGTTTCTCGAGGGCGCCAGCATAGAGACCGTCACGGCCGATTTAAGTGGGTTGGGCGGGGCGGCCAATGTGGAGTTGGCCGCCGCAGGGGACGGTACCTATACATTGGCTCGCCGCTTGACAGTGGCGGGGCAGGGGTATCGGCAACTGGCCATAAACATAGAACAGAACACGCCCCAAGGGCGGCAGTGGTCGCAATTCAGCAAGCGCATTTTTATCGATGAACCGGGGCCGGTAGCCGACGACCTGAGCTTGCTGGCCGATGCCGAGAATGCCCAATGGACCAATATAGGCTGGCCGCTCGAACCAATTTCAGAACCTGTTTTCCAGGGGCAAAAATCGTTTATGGCGACCACGGATCAGGACGTACTTTTTGTCGATTTTTGGCGCCCGGACCCAGAACCGCCGATTTTCTACGACCGTTTGCACTTCGCCTTTCACCCCGGGGATGCAACGGCCGTTGAGGGGCCGGTTACAGATGTGGGAATTTTTCTCGTCGGCGCCAATGGGACCGGGGCAATTTACTTCCAGCCGATCGACCTGGACCAACGCCGTTGGCACAGTCTGGAATTTCCTTTGCCGCCTGCGGTTTTCTACGCCCTTGGGGGCCTGCGGGAAGTTATCGTGATCGCCTTTGTCAACGGCACGGTGTATTTCGACGATATGTACCTGGCCGCTGGGCAAAGATCCACCGCGGTTAGCCGGGCTGACCAAGGGGAAGAGCCGGGGGCTTTTGCCCTGGCGCAGAATTACCCCAATCCATTCAACGCCGAAACCCTGATACCTTTTAGTACGGTGGCGGATGGGCAGGTGGAACTGGCCGTTTTTAATGCGGCCGGACAGCAAGTGGCGACACTGGCTTCAGGGGCCCGTCCCCAGGGGCGGCATGCACTGGGTTGGGATGGGCGCAACGACGCCGGGCTTGCCTTGGCGTCCGGGGTTTATTTTTACCAATTGAGGGCCGGCAATCGGGTCGAAACGCGGAAATTGCTGTTGTTGCGCTGAACAGCCCAAGCCGGATCCCTATGTCCGAAGACGAACAGGCGAGGTGTCCGGTTTGGGACATATTGGCTTAGGCACGGGTTTTCTATGCCCGGTATTGGACGTGGCACGACTTTCGCATAGCCCCTGGTCCCCGTCCACAAAGGAAGAGCTATGCCCGATAAACCGCTGATTCTGGTAGCCGACGACCAAGAGGATATCCTCAAATCGCTGCAGGCGCTGTTGCGCACCCGGGGGTACCGTGCGCTGTTGGCCCGCCGGCCGCCGGAAGTCCTCGAATTGCTGGCCCAGCACCCCGTTGACGCCGTGCTACTCGACATGAATTTTAGCCGCGATACGACCTCGGGCCTGGAGGGCTTGGATTTATTGGCCGGCATTGGCCAGGCTCAGCCGCAACTTCCGGTGGTGGTAATGACGGCCTGGGGCACGGTCGATCTGGCGGTGGCGGCCATGCAGCGGGGGGCGCGCGATTTTTTGGAGAAACCCTGGGACAACGAACGCCTACTCAGCGTTTTGCAGACGCAGTTGCAATTGCGCCGGGCCCTGTCCCAGGTGCGTGCCCTAAAGGACGAGAATCGCCGCCTGTCCGGGGCCGCTGGAATAGACCTTATAGCCGGTTCCGCGGCCATGGCGCCGGTGTTAAAAATGGTCGAGCGGGTCGGTCCTACCGACGCCAGCGTGCTGATCACCGGCGAGCACGGCACCGGCAAGGGCTTGTTGGCCCGCCTGTTGCACGCCTCGTCAGAGCGGGCCGAGGAAAGTCTGGTCTCGGTCAATATTGGCGCTATCCACGATCAATTATTTGAAAGCGAGCTATTCGGCCATGTCAAGGGTGCTTTTACCGACGCCCGCCAGGATCGCCAGGGCCGCTTTGAGTTGGCGCACGGGGGGACTTTATTCCTCGATGAGATCGGCAATTTAGCCCCGGCTATGCAGGCTAAACTATTGCGTGTTATCGAAACCGGAGAATTCGAGGCGGTAGGGGCCTCGCGCACCCAGGTGGCCGATGTGCGGTTGCTGGCGGCGACTAACGCCGATTTACCAGGGTTGGTAGAAAAAGGTGCGTTTCGCGAAGACCTGCTGTTTCGCCTCAACGCCATCTGCATCGAATTGCCGCCGCTGCGACGTCGGGTTGAGGATATCGAGCCCCTGGCGCGGCACTTCCTAGGTCGCTATGCCGACCAGTACGGGCGCGGTGGACTCGATTTTAGCGCCGCAGCGTTGGCGGCCATGGAAAGCCAGAGGTGGCCGGGCAATGTGCGCCAATTGGACCACGCTGTCCAGCGCGGCGTGTTAATGGCCGAAGGGGCGGCCATTGAAGCCGCCGATCTGGGTTTGGAAGCAGGCCCGGCTCCTGTGGCGGGGGGGCCAATGACGCTGGAGGAAATGGAGCGCGGCATGATCGTCGATGCGCTGCGTCAGAGCGAGGGCAATATCAAGGCGGCGGCGCAGCGGTTGGGGTTGGGACGCAGCGCGCTGTACAGGCGGCTGGAAAAATACGGCCTGGCGACGGAATGAAAGGGCTGCACCAGGGGCGCCGACGAGGCCAGGGAGAAAACTGGTTGCTGAAGGCTGTCTTGATAGGCATTTTGCCGCTGGCCGTGTTGGCCCTGTTTTTGGCCTGGAACAGTCCCTATTCTCCGGCGGTGCGCTGGACGCTGGTAGCTGTTATTGCCGTGTTGGCCCTGTGGTGTCCGCTCTTCATCTACGACCGCTTTACCTATATCCTGCGCAGCATCGCCAATTTGTTGTTATCCCTCAAAGAAGAGGACTATTCGGTACGCCTCAAATTGCCCGGCGGTGTCGATGCCCTGGGCGGGGTGGTCGATTCGGTCAACGAGTTGCGCGACCTTTTGCACCGCGAGCGCACCGGAGCCGCCGAAACGGGGGCGCTATTGGCCAAAGTCATGGAGCGCATCGACGTGGCCCTGATGGCCTTTGACCGGGACGGGCGGCTCAAATTGGCCAACGACGGGGCCCTGCGGCTATTAGGGGTAGGACGGGAGGAATGCCTGGAGCGCGACGCCGGCGACTTGGGGTTGGCCGCCTGCCTCGAAGGGGCTGACGAGCAGGTGGTGCGCCTTCCCGGCACGGCGGGTGAGCGCCAATGGCAACTCAAGCGCACGACCTTTCGCGAGCGCGGTCGCTGGCGCACGTTGCTCATCCTGGCCGATTTGACCGAGCCGCTCAGGCAGCAGGAATTGGCCGCCTGGCAGCGTTTGGTGCGGGTGCTGCGCCACGAGATTAGCAATTCGCTGGCCCCGATCCAATCGTATGCCCAGAATATGCGTTGGGTCTTGCGCCAGGAGCAGCGCGATGTCGATTGGGAGGCGGGTTTTGCCGAGGGGCTGGAGGTCATCTTGGGCCGGGTGGCGGCGCTGGACCGGATGATGGCGGCCTATCGCGGCCTGACGGGCTTGCCGACGCCGCAGCGGGTGCCGGTGCCGGTGGCCCAGATGGTGCAGGCGGCGGTGCACCAGCAAGCCGATTGGGTGGTGGAAGTGGTTGGCGGGCCTCCTGTGCAGGTGCTGGGCGATAGGGGCATGCTGGACCAAATCCTGGTCAATTTGTTGAAGAATGCGGTTGAAGCCGCCAGTGAGACCAACGGCCAGGTGCGCGTCGGCTGGCAGACTGGCGGCGAAGGAATGGTCTATATCTGGATTGAAGATGAAGGGCCGGGGCTGGCCGGCGGGGATAATTTATTTGTCCCCTTTTTTACCACCAAAGCCGAAGGAAGCGGCATTGGCCTGGCGTTGAGCCGGCAGATCGTCGAGGCCCACGGCGGACGTTTGCAATTGGACAACCGCAGAGACGGGCCAGGATGCCGGGCCCTGGTGGGTTTGCCGGAGGGCCAGGAATAATAGCGGCACGGCCCCTGTGGAGCACTGATGGCCTATTGTTTGGCGCCGCGCTCTGCGGACAAGGCTAAAACATCCGCACCACTTGAGGTCTATTTGGCTTAAAATCGCTTTCGTGTCCGCTTTCGCACTCGTCCGTGTCCGCTTGCAGACACGGACGCTTTTTTTTGCCCGTTGCGCGGCGATTCTCCCCTGTGGGATCGTCTTTTTTGTTGACGGCACGCATTTCGCTTAGCACCAGCCATTCGCATCTATTCCCTCTTATTCCTCAGGAGAGCGCCATGAGTATGTTGACCGTAAATCCGGACGCGCCGCTGATCCAACTCGAGGATATCTTTAAAGTCTTCGACGCCCAGGGGGCCGAGACGCATGCCTTGGCCGGGATCGACCTGGAGATCCGCAAAAGCGAATATATCGCCATTGCCGGCCCCTCGGGCTGCGGCAAATCGACCCTGTTGGCCATTTTGGGTTTGTTGGATTCGCCGACGGCGGGCCGCTATCTGCTAAAGGGGCGCGATGTCAGCGGTCTGGGCTTTAACGAATTGGCCGAAACGCGCAACCGCCACCTCGGTTTCGTCTTCCAAAATTTCAATCTGATCGGTGACCTCGATGTTTTCGGCAATGTCGAACTGCCCCTGGTATATATGGGCGTGCCCCCCAAGCGGCGGCGCGAGCGGGTCGAAGCCGTGCTCGAGCGGGTGCAGATGAGCGAGCGCAGCAAGCATTATATCAGCCAATTGTCGGGGGGGCAGCAGCAGCGGGTGGCCGTGGCCCGGGCGCTTATTGGCGAGCCCGATATCATCCTCGCCGACGAGCCCACCGGCAATCTCGATTCGGCCCAGGGGCAGAGCATTATGGACTTGCTCGGCCAATTGCACCAGGAGGGGGCCACGATTTGCCTGGTGACCCACGATCCGCGCTATGTGGGCTATGCCCAGCGGCGTATCGAATTGCTCGACGGCCGGGTGGTCGACGAAGTGCTGCAGGAAAAGTAGAGAAACGAGGTCGAAATGTTCGATTCGTTGTGGCTGGATATTCGCTTTGGCTTGGGTCAGATGCGCCGCCGGGCCCGTTTGACCGCTGTCATCGCGGTCTGCCTGGCCCTGGGCATTGGGCCCAATACCGCCATCTTCAGTCTGATCAAGGAAGCTATCCTGCGTCCGTTGGACGTGTATCAGCAAGAACGGCTGGTGGCCATTCGCAATTACCAGCTGGACGAGGATTTCTACGAAAACCCCCAATCGTTGGCATACCCTTATTTTGAGGAATTGAAGCAACAGGGGGGCGCCTTTACCGATATCATGGCGTATAGCACTTTTCGCGCCAGCGCCCGGTTGGCCGCTGGGTCGGAATTGGTTCGGGTGCAGACGGCGACGAGCAATTTCTTCCAGGTGCTGGGTCGCCAAGAGGCCCTGGTGGGGCGGACGTTTGCCCCGGATGCGGAGGAGATTCCAGGAAGACAGCCCTATGCCGTATTGGGGCACCGGTTCTGGCAGGAGAAATTCGCCGGCGACAGGCAGGTGGTGGGGCAGACCGTGGTCCTCAACGGCTTCGACTTTGAGATTATCGGCGTCATGGGGCCGACCTTCACCGGCTTGAATTTGCTCTACCCGCCCGACGTTTGGGTGCCGGTGACCATGATCGGCCAGATCATCCCGGCCGACCCGACGCGGCTGACGTCTTTTGAGCACGGCTGGATCAAGCCCTACGGCCGCCTCGCCGACGGGGTCTCTATTGACCAGGCCAACGCCGTGCTCGCCAGCATTGGCCGCCAGTTGGCCGACCGCGATCCCAACACCCGGGCGGGGTACTCTTTCGGGGCCTACTCCCTTGCAAGCATCGACCAAGTCTACTCGGCCAAGGAGCGCTTTATCCAGACCGGGATCGGGCTGGGGATGGTCGGCCTGATCCTGATGGTGGCCTGCGCCAGTGTCGCGGTGCTGTTGCTGGCGCGCTCGACCGAGCGCCATCAGGAGATGGCCGTGCGCCTGGCGGTGGGGGCGCGGCGACGGCGTCTGCTGCGACAGTTATTGGTCGAGAGTCTGATGACCAGCCTGCTGGCCGGGGCGTTGGGGGTGCTGCTGGCCCAGTGGTCCTTTGAGGTGGTGCCGAGTTTGCTGCCCGAAATACCCGGTGAGGCCCGATTGGCCCTCTCGCCGCAAATTGACGCGCAGGTGCTGGTCTATACCTTCGGCGCGGTGGTGGTGGCAACCTTGCTCTTCGGGTTGGCGCCGGCCCTGCAGGCAACCCGGCCCCAGGTCCACGCCATTTTGAAGGACCAGCCGGCTCCGGGGGGAGCCGATGTGCCCACCGCCAAATTGCGCAATACGTTCTTGGTGGTGCAGTTGGCCGCCAGCGTATTGCTGTTGATTATCGCCGGTCTGGCGGTGCAGAGCCTGCGCCGGAACGCGGACATAGACCCGGGTTATTACACCGACAATATCCTGATTTTTTCCACCGATCTGCCCCTCTACGGCTACAGCGCCGGCCAACTGGGCCACGTCGGGGACCAATTGCAGGCGGCCCTGGCAGAGGTGCCCGGGGTCGAAGCCATTGTCCAGACCCGCACGCCGCCGCTGGGCTTTGACAATACCGGCGGTTCGGTGACGGCGTTGGGTCCGGGGATGACGGCGGGGACGTCGGTGCGCATCGGCTACAGTCGCATTGGGCCGGGCTATTTTTCGACCCTGGGCATCGACCTGCTCGCTGGCCGGGGTTTCACGGCCCAGGACCGGCGGGGGCTGGCACCGGTGGTAGTGGTGAACCAGGCCCTGGCTCAGCGTCTGTTTCCCGATCAGGATCCGCTTGGGCGCTTCGTCGACTTTCATGGCCCGGACGCGTACCAGATTGTCGGGGTGGCGGCCAATATCGCCAATGAGAGTTTGGCCGCCATGGACGAGCCTTTCCTGTACGTGCCGTTGCCCGAGCGTTTCACCCATGCCCTCGAATTTGTCCTGCGCACGGCGGGCGATCCGCAGGCGCTTGTGCCCGAGGCCAAAGAGGCTATTGCCGCCTTCAACGCCGATATCGCCCTCAACAGTTTCCGCACTATGGAGAGCACGCTGGCCTTAGCGATGATGAATGCCCATATCTTGGCCCTATTGACCGGGGCCCTGGGCGTCCTGGCCTTGGTCTTGGCCGTCATCGGAGTCTACGGGGTGGTCTCATACAACGTCAAATTGCGGCGGCAGGAGGTCGGCATCCGTCTGGCCCTAGGGGCAAAACCGGTTGGGCTGGTGTGGCTATTGGTGCGCTCGGGAATGGTGTTGGTGTTGGCCGGCAGCGCCTTGGGCCAATTCGCCGCGTTGGCGGTGACGCGTTTGATGGAAGAGATCGTCCCGGGTATGGAGGGCACAGATTTGAGCGTCTTTTTGGGCACGCCGCTTTTGTTGGTGGCGGTGGCGCTGGCGGCGGTGATCTGGCCGGCCGGCCGCACCGTGCGGATCGAGCCCATGCAGACTCTGCGCTACCAGTAGAAAGGAAAGGATTATGTTCGATTCGCTGTGGCAAGATATCCGTTTCGGCGCCGGGCAGATACGGCGGCGGCCGCGCCTGGCCGGAGTCATCGTGCTCTGTTTGGCCCTGGGCACGGGGCCCAATACGGCGGTCTTCAGTCTGATCCACGCCGTGCTCATGCGGCCGATGGATCTGCACCAGCCCGAGCGGCTGGCTCTGGTGGGGGGCGTCGACGAGGACATCCTCGAAACCGTGTCCTTCCCCTTTTACGAGGAATTGGCGGCGCAAGGGGGGGCGGTCTTCGAAGGCGTAATGGCCTCCAGTATTTTCCGCGCCAGCGCCGGCCACGCCGACGGCGCCGAGTTGATTATCGCGGAGGCGGCCACTTCCAATTATTTCGAAGTATTGGGCGTCGAGGCGGCCTTGGGACGGACCTTCGTGCCTGCGGCGGAGGAATTGCCCGGGCGCCAGCCCTACGTGGTCCTGGGGCACCGCTATTGGAGCGAGCGCTTTGGTGCCGACCCGCGGGTAATTGGGCGCGTATTGCCGCTCAACGGCTTCGACTTTGAGATCGTCGGCGTCATGCCCCCCACCTTCAATGGCACCAGCAGTATTTTCCAACCCCAGATGTGGGTGCCGGTGATGATGATCGGCCAGATCGTGCCAGCCGATTCCGACCGTCTGACCTCGCGTACCTCCGATTGGATCTTCGCCACCGGCCGGCTCGCCGAGGGGGTCGACCTGGACCGCGCCAACCAGGAGATCGGGCGCATCGCCGCCGGTCTGGCCGAGCGCTTCCCCGACGCCTATGGGAACGATTCCTACCAGGCGCAGGCGTACACCCAATTGGGTCTGCCCGTCCCAGAGGCGGTGCAGTGGACCGCGGCCCTGGTCGTATTGGGCTTTGTCGGCCTCATCCTGTTGGTCGCCTGCGCCAGTATCGCCGCCCTAATGCTGGCCCGCTCGACCGAGCGCTACCAGGAAATCGCCGTGCGCTTGGGGCTGGGGGCGCGGCGCGGCCGAGTGGTTCGGCAATTGCTTGTCGAGAGCCTGTTGCTGAGTCTGGCCGCCGGGTTGTTGGGGCTGCTGATGGCCCTGTGGGCTTTTGAGTTTGTGCCCCAATTGCTGCCGGACAACCTGCCGATTCCCATCCAGATAGGCATTGACGCGCGTCTGGACGGGGCGGTCTTGGCCTACACCTTGCTCAGTGCGGTTGTGGCTACCCTGGTCGCCGGGTTGGCCCCGGCGCTGCGGTTAGCGCGGGTCGATTTGTTTGCGGTGCTGAAGGGGCAGCCCGAAAGCGGCGGTGCCGATGCGGGCACGTCGCGTCTGCGCGATCTCTTTCTCATTGGCCAGTTCGCCGTCAGCGTACTGCTGTTGGCCGTTGGCGGGTTGGCGTTCCAGAGCCTGCAGCGGACCATGGCGGTCGATCCGGGTTTTGCCAGCGACCGCATCCTGCTTTTCCCCACCGATCTGGCCTTGTACGGGTACGCCGGCGAAGAACAGCGCCAATTCGCCGATGATTTGCTGGAAGCCCTAGCGCAGGTCCCCGGCGTCGAGGCGGCGACCATGGCGCGGACGCCGCCGATGGGTTTCGACCGGACGGGGGGGACGGTCGCCGCCTTCGACGAGGGGATGGAGATGGGCGAGCGGATGCGGGTCAATTATTCCCTTGTTGGCACCGGGTACTTCGCCGCGCTGGGCATCGACCTATTGGCCGGGCGCGCATTCACCGCGGAGGACCGCGCCTATATCGAGCCCGTCGCCGTGGTCAACCAGGCCCTGGCCGATACCCTATTCGCCGACGGTCAGGCCCTGGGGCAGTATCTCCACTTTGGCGGTGACGACGCCTATCGCATTGTCGGGGTGGCCGCCAATATCGCCAATATGGGCCCGGGGCAGATTGACGTGCCCTTCCTGTATGTGCCCCTGGCGCTGCACTTTGGCCACGGGTTGGTCTACGCGCTGCGTACCGAGGGGGCGCCCCGGGCTCTGGTGCCGGCGGTCGAAAAAGTTATCCGCGGCGCCGACCCGGCCATTGCCCTCAACAGTTTCCAGACTATGCAGGACGCGATGGATTTTTTCCTCCTGCCGGTGCGCCTGTTGGCCCTGCTGGGTGGAGTGTTGGGCGGCTTGGCTCTGCTGTTGGCCGGTGTCGGCATTTTTGGCGCCGTCTCCTACAGCGTCAGGATGCGTCGGCGGGAAGTGGGTATCCGGCTGGCTTTGGGAGGCCGGCCGACCGGCTTGGTGTGGCTGCTGATGCGCAGCGGTCTGGTCGTGCTGGCCTGGGGCGGCGGCCTGGGCCTGGTGCTGGCTTTGGGGGCGGCGACGGCGTTGGCCCACGTATTGGAGGGCGTCAATGCCGTTGACCCGATTGTCCTGGTGGGGACGCCCCTGTTGTTGGGGGCGGTGGGCCTGGCCGGGGTAGCCTGGCCGGCCTGGCGCACGGTGCGCCTGGTGCCCATGGCGGTGTTGCGCTACGAGTGAATGACCATTCGGAAAAAAGGAGGACGGGCGATGCGGTATTGGATAGCGGTATTAGCATGGTGCGGTTGGGCCGGGGCGGTCGCCGGCGAGGGCGTCGAAGGGCCGTTGCTGATAAAGGGGGTCGCCCTGGGTCCGGAGCAGGTGTTTTTCGCCGCCAGCGATCAACTGTGGGCGGTGCCGCTGACCGGCGGCACCGCTCAGGCTCTGAGCGACGCGCGTTTCGCCGATATGTATCCGGTGGCGGACCCGGCCGGCCAGCGGCTGGCCTTCTGTCGGGCGGAGTCGGGGCGGGGTGATGTCCACATCCTCGATCTGCGGACTGGGGAGAGCCGCCAACTGACCTACCACCCGGGCCTGGACTGGCCGCTGGCCTTCTCGCCCGATGGCGAGCGGTTGCTCTTTGCTAGCCAGCGCGACAAGGGACCGGTGACGCGGCTGTACCAGATGGATGCCGACGGCGTGTGGCCAGAAGCCCTGGCCGTACCCTTCGGCTACGAGGGGGCCTGGTCGCCCGACGGGGCGCAGTTGGTGTATGTTCCGGTGAGCATCAGGCCGCAATTCAACGCCTGGCGCTATTACCGGGGAGGCTTGCGGGCGCGGCTCACTCTGTTGGACCCAGATACCGGGGCCGTCCGGCTGTTGACCGAGGCGGCGAGCAATGCTTACCACCCCCAGTGGACTGAACGGGGCCTGTACTTCGTTTCCGACCGCGACGGCACCGCCAATTTATTCCGCCAGCCGACAGTGGGGGCCCCAGCCCAACAATTGACCCACTTTGTCGGCCACGGTATCGACGCCCTGGCGGGACGGGCGGAGGAAGTGGTTTTTGCCCGCCATGGCCACTTGTACCGCCTGGGTGCCGACGATCGATACCATCCCATTGAGATGCAGGTGCCGCTGGATTTTTCTCTGCGCCGGGAGCGGCGCGTCAATGCCCTGGGGCAGGTGGTCGGGGCGGTGTTGGGGGGCGGCGAAGGGGCTGTGGTCGAGGCCCGGGGCGAGGTCTTCGTTTGGGATATAGCACAGGGGGGGGGCCGCAATCTCACCCAGACCTCCGGGGTGGCCGAGCGCCAGCCGGTGCTGTCGCCGCAAGGGAACCGGGTCGCCTATTTTTCCGACCAGGAGGGCGGCTACCAATTGCACGTGCGGCCGTTGGACGGCGGCACGGTGCAGGTCTATCCCATCGAAGCGGAGCCCGGATTTTACCAGGAGCCGGCCTGGTCTCCCGACGGCGGCTCAATCGCTTTTTCCGACCATCGCCTGCGCCTGTGGGTCGCCGATCTGGCCAGCGGTGCCGTGCGGGTGGTGGACCAATCGCCGGCAGCCGGGCAGAACGAGTACCGGCCCGCCTGGTCGCCCGATGGCCGTTTCTTGGCCTATCAGAAGCGCCAGCAAGGGCGGCTGCCGGGCGTCTGGGTCTACGCTGTCGAGGAAGGGCGCAGCCAGCGGGTGAGCCGGGCAGGCCTCGACGCCCGCAGCCCGGTCTTTGATGCGGGCGGCCGCTATCTCTACTATATCGCCTCGCCCAACGGCACCGCGTCTGATTTCAAGTGGGGCGTGCTGGGCGGCCGATTGCTTCAATCTGGTTATGTCGGGCGCCTGCACGCCGTGGTGTTGCGCGCCGGCGATCCGCCGCCCCTTTGGCCGGCCCTCAGGCAGCCTAACCTCGATATCGATTGGGCCCAAGAGGCGGGTCCAGTGGTCATTGATTGGGCCGGGTTGGAGGACAGGACGCTGTCGGTCTTCCTGCCCCACCAGGGGCTTTCCAGGTTGTATGCGGGTCCGGCCGGGCGGCTCTACGCAGCGGTCCAGGAATGGCCGGTCAATCCCATCTTGGGCAGCCGGCCCCGGCAGGGGATCTACCGCTACGATTTTCGCCAGCCGACCAAATTTGAGCCCTTGCTGCACGCCGCCGACCAGCTGTCGGTAGGCGCCGATGGCCGGCGGATCCTCTACGCCAGCGAGGGCTCTTGGGGGTTGGTCCGGCTAGATAGTGGGCGGGTCGAGAAAAAGCGCACGGGTCTGCCACCGCTGCCGATGTTGCTGGAGGCGGCGGCTGAGTGGGCGCAGATCTACCGCGAGAGCTGGCGCTTCCTGCGCGAGCACTTCTACGATCCGGGTTTCCACGGCTATGATATCGGCACCTTGGAGGCAGAGTACCGGCGCTATCTGCCCAATATTACCAGCCGCCGGGATTTGAGCCTGTTGTTGCAGCGCATGATCGGCCATACCTCGGTGAGTCATTCGGGGGCCGGCGGCGGCGACCCGGGACGGGGCCTAGCCCGGCGCACGGGTGTGGGTCTGCTGGGGGCCGACTACGAGATTGACCAGGGCCGCTACCGCATTGCGCGCATTTATCGTCTGGGCGTCTTCGATGTCCAGGACACGCTGCGCTACGCCCCGCTGGACCAGCCCGGGGCGCAGGTGCGGGCGGGCGAATACCTGCTGGCCGTCGACGGCCGCGAGATTACGACCGAGCGCAATTTGTACGCCTATTTCCGCGCCAAAGACCGGCGCGTGGTGCAAGTGCGGGTGGGTTCCGATCCCAGCGGCGCCGGCAGTCGTGTAGTGCATGTGCGGACTCTATCTGGGGAAGGCGAGCTGCGCCTGGCCGGTTGGGCCGAGGCCAACCGCTTGCTAGTCGAGGAAATGAGTGGCGGGCAGTTGCAATACGTGCACATCGCCGGCTGGAACGGGCGCGGCTACGAGCGCGCCCTGCAGGCGTTGTTGGGGATGGGTGACCGTCGCGGCGTGGTCATTGACCAGCGCTTCAACGGCGGCGGTACCACGCCCGATGCCCTTATCGAAATGCTGCGCCGAAGGCCGCTCTACGCCTATGCTCTCCGCCGCGGCGACGATATTGCGGTGCCGGTCCACAGTTTCGCCGGCAGCCACGTATTATTGGCCAACCAGTGGTGCGCCTCGGCGGCGGAGACGTTCGCCTTGATGTTCCAGTTGGGAAAAGTGGGGCCGGTGGTGGGGCAGCCGACCCGGGGGGCGGGTATCGGTTCGTATGCCTTTGGTCTGCGCCTGATTGACGGCGGCGGTATCCGCGTGCCCAACCGAGGGGCGTACCGGCCCGACGGTGACTGGGGCATTGAAAACCAGGGAGTGCAGCCCGATGCGGCGGTGCCGGTGGCGGTGGTCGATTGGCGGGCGGGGCGGGACCGGCAATTGGAGGAGGCGGTGCGGCTGGGGTTGGTCGGGGACCGGTATGAGGCGGATTTTCGGCATCCCCCGTTCCCCCGGCATCCCGGTCGGACCGACAGCCGGTCAACCGAGTAAGGTGCAAATATGGGCGGCAGTGTGGATATCCGGCGCTGCCCCGTCGACGCTTAAGGTGGCGTGGCGCCGGGTCGGCAGGATGTATTTTTCGGCCATCGGTCGGACGTGGCTCTGGTACTGGTGGCGCACCGTTTGGGGGGTGCGGCCGCGCTCGGCGACATCGCGTTGTAAGCGGCGTTGCAGGCAGAGTTGGTGCGGGGCCTCGACGAAGACGGCGAGTTGATACAGGGCCCGGATTTCTGGCCAGTAGAGAGCGAATAGGCCCTCTACCAGCAGGTAGGCCGGTGGGAACAGGTGCTGGGTGTCGGGGCGCCGGGTATGGGTGGTAAAATCGTAGCGCGGATGCTCGACCGCACGACCCCGGGCCAGGGCTTGAAGCTGGGCCAGCAGGAGGGGGAAATCGAGGGCGGCCGGGGCGTCGAAATTGCTCGCCGCTCGAGCCTGTGGGGACAGCTCCGACAAGTCGCGGTAATAAGCATCGAGAGGCAGCAGCGCGGCCCCGGGCAAAATCTGGCCCAGGGCCCGGGCCAGGGTGGTCTTGCCCGAGCAGGACATCCCGGCCAGGCCAATTAGGGTCGGTTTAGCGGGCACCGGCGAAGTAGGCGGCCAAGGCGTCGGTCTCCAAGGTGTTGAGGACGTCCTGGGGCCGCAGCCAGCCCTTGCGGGCGATGCCAATGCCAAAGCCGATATCGTCGAGGCCGCCAATGCGGTGGGCGTCGGTATTGATCGGCAGTTTGATCCCTAAGTCGCGGGCCCGGCGCACGTGGCGCCAGTCGATATCGAGGCGGTGCGGATTGGCGTTGATTTCAATGGCGGTATTGCAGCGGGCGGCGGCGTCGACGACGGCGTCGACATCGACGGCGTAGCCATCGCGGTCCAGGAGCAGGCGGCCGGTGAGGTGGCCGACGATGGTGCTGGCCGGATGCTCAATGGCGCGGATAATGCGGGCGGTCATATCGGCCTGGCTCATAGTGAATTGCGAGTGCACCGAGACGACGATAAAGTCAAAGGTTTCCAGCACCGCGTCGGGGTAGTCGAGCGAGCCGTCGGTGAGAATATCGGATTCGATGCCTTTGAAAATGTGGAAGTCGTCCAGGCGCTCGTTGAGGCGCTCGATTTCTTCGTGCTGGCGACGGACGTCGTCCTCTTTGAGACCGCCGGCGTAGGCGGCGGCCTGGCTGTGGTCGCACATGCCGAGATAGCTGTAGCCGCGCTCTTTTACCGCCTGGGCCATTTCTTCGAGGGTATCGGCGCCATCGCTGTAATTGGAGTGGACGTGGAGCATGCCGCGGATATCCTCGGGGCGGACCAGTTGAGGCAGGTCGGCGGCCTCGGCGGCCTCGACTTCGCCGGCGCCCTCGCGCAGCTCGGGGGGGATATAGGCCAGGCCAAGAGCCGCGAATAAGGCTTCCTCGCTGGAGCAGTCGACGGCTTGGCCGTCGCGCTGGAGGCCGTATTCGTTGAGGTGCATGCCCTGGGCCTGAGCCCGGGCCCGCAGCTGGATATTGTGCTCCTTGCTACCGGTGAAATGGTGTAGGGTGGCAGCAAAGGTATCGGTCCCTACTAGGCGCAAGTCGGCCTGCATGCCGTTGTCCAATTGCACTGTGGTCTTGGTGTCGCCCTGGGATAGGATATCGACGACGCGGGGGTGAGTGGCAAAGGCCTGGGAGACGATCTGGGGCTGGTCGGTCGCGGCTACCAGGTCGATATCTTTGACCACTTCCTTGCAGCGGCGCAGGCTGCCGGCCCGTTGCAGCTGCGAGACTGCGGGGTGGGCTTTGAGGTGGGCTTCCAGCTCGGCGGCCAGCTCGGTTGCTGTATCGACCAGGAACAGGCCCTGGTACTGGCGGACGTATTCGATCCCTTTGAGGATATTGGCCTGGGTCTTGGCGCCAAAGCCGCTGACTTCGGCGATGGAACCGTCGCGGCAGGCCGCTTCGAGGGCGTCGAGGTCGCTGATTTGTTTTTGTTCGTGCAGGGCGCGGATCTTTTTGGGGCCCAGGCCCTGGATGCGCAGCATGTCGAGCAACCCGGAGGGGACTTCCCCTTTGAGTTCCTCGTAGGCTAGGGCGGTGCCGGTCTGGAGGTACTCAACGACCAGCTCGGCGACGCTTTTGCCGACGCCCTTGACCTTGGTAAGGGTGCCTTCGGCGACCAAGTCGGCGGCTTCTCGGTCGAGCAGCTCAAAGGTGCGCACGGCGTTGGCGTAGGAGCGGATGCGGAAGGGGTTGGCCCCGCTCAATTCGAGCAGAATGCTGTACTCTTCGATAAAGTCGGCGATGGCGCGGTTGCTGGTATCGGGCATATCAGCCTGCCTCGGCAATGAGTTGTAGGGCGGCGGCGGTCAGTTGCGGGTTGCCGGCGGCCAGACCGCCGCGGATAAGCGGGTCGGCCTGGTTGTAGCGCCGCACTTGGCCGGCCAGATCGAGCATGTGGCCACCGGCCTCACGCACCAGCAAATCACCGGCGACCACGTCCCATTCGTTTTTAGGTTGGACGCTGATATTGAGGTCGGCCCCGCCGCCGGCGACTACGGCCAGTTTGTAGGCGACACTGCCCACCGGTTCAATGGCCTGCAGATGGGGGCGAAAGGGATCTATTTCGCCGCGTTTGGTCTCGCTGCGGCTGACGATCATGGTGGCCTGGTCCAAGCTGGGGGTATCGGTGCAGAAAACCCGTTGTCCGTTGAGGAATGTGCCGCCTCCTTTGACGGCGGCGTAGAGTTCGTCCTTGGGCGGGTTGTAGATGACCCCGACGATGGGCTCGCCCTTTTCCACCAGGGCGATGGAGACGACGTATTCGGGGATTTCGGCGAGGAATTCCTTGGTGCCGTCGATGGGATCGACGATCCAGACCCGGTCCCGCTGCAGCCGTTGTGGATCATCGACGGTCTCTTCGGAAAGCCAACCGTATTCGGGATAGGGGGTTTGCAGGGCCTCGGACAAATAGGCATTGGCCGCCAGATCGGCGCTGGTGACGGGGTTGTCGTTGCCTTTGTCGGCGACCTGGTAGTGGCCGCCGTAGTATTTTAGGGTAATGGCGCCGGCGCGGCGGGCGGCGGCCATGGCAAGGTCAAATTCGGGACGCATGGAAGAGTGTGATTCCTAGGCATGGGGTGAATGGGGCGGTGCAATTTTATGAAACGCCCTGTTGGCGACCGATTGGGTCGCTTGGCTAAAACAGTTCTCTAATCAAACCATTCGATGGCACCCGGGCAAGCGTTTGAGGGCTGGGCTTCTTGACAGGCCCTGGGGGTACGGGTAGATTCGGAAAGACCCCAAGATCGTGGGGCTTTTTAGTGTGAGCCAGCTGTGGAGCTTATATGCGAATTAAATGTGTTTATATGTTGTTGGCAGTACTGGCCTGTCTGGCCAGTCCGGCCGCGGTCCGGGCCAATATGGAAGCCGCAGAAGTAAAAGCGCTGTTGTTGGAGCTGCAGGAGCGGCAGACCTGGGGGGAGGCGATGCTGCAGGGGGGGCACGTGCGCTCCATCAAGGTCAATTCGGTGGCCGGCGATACGGTGGCGGTGGTCGAGGTTATGGGGGCTTTCCACCGGCGGCCGGCCCAGTATACCCTGGGCGATTTTCGCTCTTTGCGCGAGTTGGGCCAGCACCGCATTGCCCAGCGGCGGGCCCCTTATCAAGGACGCAAATCGATGACCGTGGCCCTGGCGTTGGAGGCCTTGGTTCCAGGCAGCGGCTATTTATACACCGGGCAAAATCGCCAGGGGTTGGTACTGATGGGCATGGCCGCCGGTGTGCTTGGTGTTGCTATTGCCACTGAAAAGGACGGGGCCGCCGGCTGGGTGCCCTTTGCCGCTTGGATCAAGCTTTCCTCGTTGGTGAATTTGGCCGAGGAGGTGCAGGCCATCAACCACCAGCGAGATATAGGCGGGGGATTGGGTTTGGGGGCGGTGGCTGGTGCGGCGCCCGGGATGCAGATGCGCTGGACTTTTTAGGCGGGAAACAAAACGACCAAACGGCTCTGCCAGATAATGGTAGAGCCGTTTTTTTGTACGCCAAGGGGTTCTGATACTATGGAAACGGAACGGACTATCAGAAATTTGGGCATTGTCGCCCACGTCGATGCCGGCAAGACGACGCTGACCGAGGATATGCTCTTTTTGAGCGGCGCCCTGCGCGATGCTGGCAGCGTTGATAAGGGCACCAGTTCCTCCGACGGGCTGGAGGTGGAAAAGCGACGTGGCATTTCGGTGCGGGCCTCGACTCGGTCGTTTGATTGGCGGGGGGTGCAGATCAATTTGATCGATACGCCGGGGCACGCCGATTTTGCTGCCGAAGTCGAGCGCTCGTTGCGGGTACTCGATTGCGCCGTGTTGGTGCTGTCGGCGGTGGAAGGGGTCCAGGCTCAGACCGAATCGCTGTGGCGGGCGTTGGAGGGGCGCGGCATCCCAGTGATTTTTTTCGTCAATAAAATAGACCGTATGGGAGCCGACCACGCGGGGGTTATTGAGGCGGTGGAGCGAGAGTTTTCTGCTCCGGTATTGCCTTTGAGCCGGGTGGAGCGGGAGGGTGAGGATGGGGCGGCGGTGCAGGGGGTATTGGCGGATATGGACGAAGAGCTGATAGAGCGCATTGCCGAGTGCGACGACGAATTGTTGGGGCGTTATTTAGAAGGCGAAGAGGTCTCCCTGGATCAGGTGCAGGCGACGCTTGGGCGGGCGGTGCTGGAGCGGGCGCTGTTTCCATTGCTGTGCGGGGCGGCCAAGTACCAGGTTGGGATTGGCGAGTTGCTCGATGCGGTGGTCGATTATTTTCCCGCTGCCGCCACCGACACTGAGGGACCGGTATCGGGGGTGGTATTTCGGTTGGAGCACGATGCCAGAATTGGCCGCATGGCCGGGGTGCGGCTCTATTCGGGGCGGCTGCAAAACCGCGCCAGTCTGGTCAATTATACCGCCGGGCGGGAAGAGAAAATTACCCAGATCAAAAAGGAGACCACCACCGGCACTCGGGATACCGGGGTTTTAGAGGCCGGCGATATCGGTTTGTTATGCGGTATGCCCGAAGCTCGCATCGGCGATATCTTGGGTGATCCGGGGCCGGTGCCCGATTCGTATCAATTGGGCGAACCGTTGCTGGCTGTACAAGTCGTGGCGCGGGACCCCGGCGATACCACGGCCCTGGCCCAGGCGTTGCAGCAATTGTCCAGCGAAGACCCCCATCTCGATTTCCAGTGGTTCCACGACGAGCGTGAATTGCACGTCAAGATTATGGGCGCTATTCAGACAGAGATTTTGACCGAAATTTTGCGCACTCGCTTTGAGTTGGAAGCTGAGTTTAGCGAGGCGACTGTGGTCTACAGGGAGGCGCCTTTAATGCCGGGCGTAGGGGCCGATAGCTATACCATGCCCAAGCCCTGCTGGGGGGTGGTGGAATTTTCTTTGGAGCCGGGCGAACGGGGCAGTGGGGTGGTCTATCGGTCGGCCGTCCCTACCGACCGTATCGCGCGCAAATACCAGAACGAAATTGCCGCCGCTGTGCCAGAGGCCCTCAAGCAGGGGCCCAAGGGCTGGGAGGCGACCGATGTCGAGATTACGTTGGTGGGGGGCAGCGACCACGTGCTGCATTCGCGCCCGGGCGACTTTATCATGGCCACTCATATGGCGCTGATGAAGGGCTTGGTCAATACGGAGACCAAATTGCTCGAACCTATGCTGGCGTTGACGGTGCGGGCCCCGGATGAATTTATTGGCAAAGTCGCCTCTGATATTATTGAACGACGCGGCCTTATAGAACCGGCGACTACGACCGCGGGCGGGGTGGTGCTCAAGGGGCGGGTGCCGTTGGCCACGGGGCAGGATTACGCGGCGCGGTTGGGGTCGTTGACGGGGGGGCGGGGCAAGTTGACCGCCGTGTTTGATGGCTATCAGGATTGTCCGGTGGGGGAAGGGGTGGAGCGGGGGTATAAGGGGATTTCGCCGTTGGATCGGTCGAAGTATATCTTGCATATGCGGGGGGCGATTACGCTGTCCTCCCGTTGAGGTTTCCCAGGGCGAATTAGTTGCCTCATTGAGCACCGATAAGTCCCGCTGAGCCACCGCCCGTCCGATTGTTCATAGCCCTGTTCCAGCAGGGAACAACCTTGCCGAAGTGTCTAATACAGTGAGTATGGAAGGCAACCTGGTACGGGCTGTTGACATATTTTAACCGTAATCATATTGTAATTACAAATAGACAGGAGTCATCTATGGCGACATTGGTGAAAATCGGCAATTCACAAGGCGTACGGATCCCCAAAGCCCTGATTGAACAAGCACAATTGGAAGGCCGGGAACTGGAGTTTAAAATTCTCGACAAAGGCCTGTTGATCCAGCCTGTGCGACAACCGCGGCAAGGCTGGAAACAGGTATTCGACAAAGCATTGGAGAATGAGGAGGCCGCTGCCGTAGATCGGCAATGGCTGGAGGCTTCACTGAGCGATGACGAGAATTGGGAATGGTAGGGCGCGAGGTGCGGCGTTTCGATATCTGGTTGGTGCAATTAGACCCGGCCCAGGGGTCGGAAATCAAAAAGACGCGGCCTTGTCTGGTTCTTTCACCCGATGAAATGGCGCCGCTCAAAACCGCTATTGTCGCACCGATGACATCCAAAGGGTTTAAATTTCCGACGCGAATCCCCTGTTCCTTTCAAGGTAAAAAGGGTTTGATCTTATTGGACCAATTGCGTGCGGTGGACAAATCCAGACTTACTAAAAAGTTGGGCGTAATTTCCAAGAGCGTTCAAATTAAAACCATCGATTGTCTGCAAGAGCTATTTGCTTTTTAGTATTTATCAAGTTCAAATAAAACAAAAAGATAGAAATAAGGGGTCTTATAGCCCATCTTCTGAAGCAGGGGGAAAGAGGCCGCCATGTTTTATGCTCTGCTTACAGTTCATATTGGTATAGCAGATAGGGCTTATCACTTTGGTTGTTGTAGGCGGCCAGTTTTTGTATCGCTATACGGGACTTTGTAGTGCTATTTGGCTGAGCATCTATTTAACCGCCGCTCTCGTAGTGGATTTTTTTCAACCGATGCTGAGTAAGGGCTTGATTGATCCGCTCAACCAACTTTGGCAGAGCGGCCAGGATTTTCCTGGGCGCCAGGCGTCTGCAGGAGAGACCATACAGAGTTTTTCGTATGCTCTTGCCCTTCCCCTGAGAGTGGCCCCTCTATTGGCGGGGCTTCTGGTGGTAGCCGATATGGCCCGGTTGCTCGAGCGTCTAGGTATTAAAACCGATTCTATAGCCGGAGCCCGCCTTTTGGCCATCCATAGCCATCATTCTATATGGGGGGGACTCCATGCTGTGTCTTATGGCGTTATCGCCCCTTGCAACGGTGGGACTGTCGTATTATATCAGCCGCTTGGTAGCCGAGATTGCCGCTTCTTTTCCGTAGTCGTTCTAGCCATCGCTTTAAAGTGGACTGCAAAGGACGGTACATGACAAAGCCCCAGTCGTTCAATACAACGACCGGGGCTTTGTTTTATATACAACCGTCTCTCAGGCGGCCACCGTCCTCCTACCCACCCAGCCGCGCAAATCCATCGCCAGACTCAAAAACGTCGGCACCAGCAGCAAAGTGAACAACGTCGAGACGATGAGCCCGCCAATGACCACGCTGCCCAGGCCGCGATACAATTCGGAGCCGGCCCCGGGGAATAGCACCAGAGGCATCATGCCGCATACTGAAGTAATCACCGACATGAAGATGGGCCGCACCCGGGCGGCGACGGCGTCGCGAATGGCCTCCTGATGACTTCTGCCGTCGCCGGTGCGCAGGTTGTTGAGGGTCTGGTGGACAATGAGGATGGCGTTATTGACCACCACGCCAATGAGGATGACGAAGCCGAGCATGGTCAATACGTCGAGGGGCTGCAGGCCGAAGGCCAGATTAATGGCGCGGAGACCCAAAATGCCGCCGGCGGTGGCCGGGGGTACCGAGAGCATAATGACAAACGGATAGAGAAAACTCTCAAAAAGCGCCGCCATTAGCAGATAGGTGATGACCAGGGCGAGGATGAAATTCCACTGCAGGGCCTCGCGGGTGCGCTTGAGATCGTCGGCGGTGCCGGCCAGGCGGATGCCGTAGGGCGGCGCCAATTGGCCCTGGTCGATAAGGGGTTGGACGATCTGTGCCTGGATGGTTTCCAGGGCGGTCTCCAGGGGAATATCTTCGGGCGGGGAGACCTGGATGGTGATGGAGCGGCGGCGCTCGACGCGGTTGATTTGCTCGGGACCGGAGGTGAGTTGGACCTGGGCGACCGCGCTCAACGGCACCATGCGGCCCCCGGGCGTATACAGGGGCAGATTGCCGATATCCTGGGTCTGGAACCAATCTTCACTGCCCCGCAGTACCAGGTCGATCTCCTCGCCCTGATATTGGTAGTCGTCGATCTGGGCCCCGTCCATTAAGGCGTTGACGGCCAGGCCAATCTGGCGCGCCGACAGGCCCAGTTGGGCCGCCTTTACCCGGTCGGGCACAATGCGCACTTCCGGGTTGCCCAGGTCGAGGCTGGGAATAGGACGCACCTGTGAGCCGGGCAGGGCGCCCATGACCTGGCCAAAGATCTGGCCGCCTAGGCCCACCAGACGCTCCAGGCTGGGACCGCTGATCACCACGTCGATGGCGCGGCCCCCGCCAATGCCCTGGAAAAGACCCGGCTGGGTGACAAAGCCCATGAGGCCGGGGACGCCGAATATGGGCCCCTGAATAACGGGGATAAGCTCCTTGGCCCGCTCTGCATCTTCGGCGATGGCGCCCATAAAGGCGGCGCGGCCAAAGGCAACGTAGAACAGATTGCTGATGAGCAAATCGTCGAGGGCGGCGGCTTCTTCGCTGCCGGGATCGGCTTGCCAACGGGGGCGGATGATATCTTCGAGCTGTTGCCCCATGCCAATAAGTTCGTCGAGGTTGTAGCCGGGGGGGGGGAGCAAAAAGCTGAAGACGAGGTTGCGATTGCCGGTGGGCAGGTATTCGGTTTTGGGCACCAGTTGCCAGGCGACAACCAGTGAGCCGCCGATAAGGCCGAAGACGACCAGTAGCCGCAGGAGGGTACTGCTGGAGATGCGGTAGACGCTGTCGGCGAAAAAAGACCGCACCCGGCCGCCCAGGCGATCGAGGAAATTGGGCGTTTTGGGGCCGTCTCCGCGCTGGCCGCCGATAATTTTGTTGGCCATGGCGGGGATGACGGTGATGGCCACTATTAGCGACAGGGCCACCGAGCAGGAAACCGCCAGGGCGATATCGCGGAAGAGTTGGCCGGCCTCGTCCTGGATAAAGACGATGGGCAGGAAAATGGCCACCGTGGTCAGGGTCGAGGCCAAAAGCGCTCCCCAAACCTCGCGTGCCCCATCATAGGCGGCTTCAAAGCGGCTTTTTCCCATTTGCCGGTGGCGGTAGATATTCTCCAGGGCGACAATGGCGTTATCGACCACCATGCCCACGGCAAAGCTCATGCCGGCCAGACTGACGACATTGATATTGCGGCCCAGCAGGTACATCGACAGAAACGTGCCGACGATGGAGATGGGGATGGCGGTGGCGATAATGGCAACGCTACTGGCCGAGCGCAGGAAGAGCAGCAGGACGATAATGGCCAACAGGCCACCAATGACAATATTGTTTTGCACCAGGTCGATAGCGCTTTCGATATATATCGTTTCGTCGTAGACCTGGGTCAGCAGGAGCCCTTCTCTGGCCAAGGGGCCTTCATTCAGCTCGACAATGGTCCGGCGGATGCCGTCCATGACTTCGAGGACATTGGCCCCGGTCTCGCGCTGACAATTGACGGCGATGGTGGCACGGCCCTTTTGCCGCACGGTAGAGGTGGGCCGCTGATAGCCCAATTGCACCCGGGCAATATCGCCGACCCGCACCTGGGTGCCGTTATTGGCGCGGATGACCACCTCTTCGATGTCGGCGGGGCTTTTGTATTGGCCCACGGTGCGGACGATATAGCGGCGCTTGCCCTCGTCGAAGGAGCCGGCGCTGATATTGGCGTTTTCGCGCTGGATGGCGGCGGCCATCTGCTCGACGGTGAGTTGGCGGGCGGCCAGGGCCTGGGGGTCGACGGTGACCTGCAATTCGCGCTCAAAACCGCCGAAGATATTGCTCTGGGATACGCCCGGCACTCGTTCCAAGGCGGTCTCAATGACTTCCTCGGCAAAGTCGCGATAGCGCTGCACGTCTATGGGGTCGGGGTGGTCGGGCCGCTTGTCGAGCATAATCCAGGTGATGGCCCCGGAGGTGGCCCCACCGCCGGTGCTGATGGTGGGCTGTTCGGCATCGGCGGGGTAGCCGCTGACCTGGTTGAGTTTGTTGGAGACTTTGAGCAGGGTGGCATCGGGGTCGACGCCGACATTGAATTCGAGGCTGATGGTGCCGCGGCTGTCGGCGCTTTCGCTGGTCATTTCGATCAGCCCCTCCAGCGATTTGAGCTCTTCCTCCTGGCGCTGGATGATTTCCTGCTCTACTTCCTCGGGGCTGGCCCCGGGCCAGAAGGTGCCGACGTTGACGACGGGGCGGTCGACGTCGGGGATCAGTTGGATGGGGATGCGGAAAAGCGATATTAGACCGAACAGGGCGACCAGAAGGACGCCGACGGCGACGCTTACGGGGCGCTTTATTGAGGTATCGACGAGTTTCATGGCGCCCCTATTGCTGTTGGCGTACGATGCGCACGGCCTGGCCGGGTTGCAGGCGCTCGTTGCCGCGCACAATGACCAGCGAGCCGGGGGTCAAATCCCCCTCGACGGCGATATAGCCCTGGTGCCCCTGCCCCACTTTGACGGGTTGGGCCACGGCCTTGTCGTCGACGGCCAGGTAGACCATCTGGCCCATAGGGCTGTTGACCAGGGCGTCTTTGTGGACCAGAGTGACCGAGTCGGCCTGGATGGCGGCAAAGCCTACCTGGGCCGACATATTGCTTTTGAGGCGGCCGTCGGGGTTGGGCACTTCGACGACAACAGGGAACGAATGCGATTCGGCGTAGCCTTCGGCCGGGGTCGAAAAGATGCGTCCGTCCACGGCTTGCCCGCCCAGGGCGTCGACGAAGACCAGGGCCTGGTCGCCCACTTTCAGGACACCGATATGGCCCTCGGGCACGTCGACGAAGACGCGCACAGTATCGGTGGCAATAAGGCGGGCCACCGGGCCGCCGCGGTTGAGCCATTGGCCCACTTCGGTGAAGCTTTCCACCAGGTGGCCGCTGAAGGGGGCGCGGATGAGCAGGTCTACATCCTGGGCCGCCAGATCCTGCAATTTGGCCTTGGCCCGGGCCAATTGGTAGGCGGCATCGCGCACTTCCTGCTCGGAGATGGCGTCGGTTTCGTAGAGCTGCAGGGATTGCTCGTGGTTGAAGGTCTGGAGGTCGACATCGGCCCGGGCTTCGGCCAGGGCGGCCTGGAGCTGATCGTTGACCAGGCGGAAAATGGGGGCTCCGGCGGCAACGGTCTGGCCGTCTTCGCGCAGCCGTTTGACCACCAGGCCTTCGGTCTGGCCCGCCACCACGCTGGTGCGCCGGGGGCGCACGGTGCCGACCAGGCGGATATTGTCGTCAATGCGCTGCTGCAGGACTTCGGCGACGATTACCGCGGCGGGCGGAAAACCCTGGGGCGCGGCGGCCCGTCCGGTGGCAAAGACGGTGAGCGCAGCCAAGACCAGGGGCCAGACGCGGGTGCGGGTGCGGATCATGGAAAACTCCTGGGATACGAAAGTGGAAGCCGAGGGCCGAGGAGGCCGCCTCGGTCTCTAATAGGTATTAGGAATAAGGGATAGTTTCAACAAAGACTGCAGCAGACGCAAGGTCATCCCCGGCGGTGCTGTCAGCGTCGCAAGCCGGCGGTGGCGCGCAAAAAGCGGGCCTGGTGCTTGTCGCCGGTCGGGTTGCCGGCTTTTTCCACCAGGCGCTCGATGCGGCGGATGCGCTCGTCGGTGGGCGGATGGGTGGAGAAAAAGGCCTCCAGGTCGGAGGGGCGGCCGCCTTCCATGGCTTTCAGTTTTTCGAAAAAACTGAGTAAGCCGCGCGGGTCGTAGCCACAGGCGATAAGGTATTTGACGCCGAATTTGTCGGATTCCAATTCGTCGTCGCGGCTGAAATCGGCCAGGGCCCCGGCCGTGCCGAATTGGGCGGCTATCTGACCCAGGGCGGCCGGATCTTCGCCCAATATTAGGGTAGTGAAGATATCAATGCCGTGCTGGGTGGCCAACTGGTTGGCCGAATGACGACCGACGATATGGCCAATTTCGTGCGCCATGACCCCGGCCACTTCGGCCTCGTTGGCGGCCGCCAGCAACAAGCCGGTGTAGACGTAGAGGTAACCCCCTGGCACGGCGAAGGCGTTCACCTGCTTAGGATCGTCGATGACCTTGATATGGTAGGTAATGCCGGGGCGGTCCGCTTCGCTGTAGCGGGCCAGGTCGAGGGCGATATTGCGGACGTAGCGCTGCAGGGCCGGGTCGGGGTGCATGCGGTGCTGCTGCTCGACTTGGGCGGCGACTTTTTGGCCCAGGGCAATTTCGTCTTCGGTGGAGATCAGGGTGGTGCCCAGAAATTGGCGCGTCGAGGTGCAGCCGGTCACCAACTGGAAGGCCAGGAGAAGGGGCAGAAAGATTTTCATTGAGTTTTTCCTTTGGCTTTTTTGCTCAGCACGTGTTTTTGCGGCGACAAATTGATTTCGTCAATGACCGTCCCCGGCCGGGCTTCCAGGGCTAGGCGCACCGCCTGGGCCACGTCTTCGGGGGCAATGGCGTGGTCGCTTTCGGGGCCCGGGGCAAAGTCGAGCTCGTCAAAGAAAGGCGTGCGCACCAGGCCGGGATTGACCAGGGTGACGCGGATACCGGCGGGGGCGCATTCGGCGCGCAGGGCCTGGGCTAGGCCGCGCAGGGCGAATTTGGCGGCGCAATAAAGGCCGCCTTGGCGAGCCCCTTGCAGGGCGGCTTCGGAGCCGGTAAAAACAATATCGCCACGGTGCCGTTGTTTTAGTTGCGGCAGGAATGCCCTTACGGTGAGGACATGGCTGGTGAAATTGAGGTCGAGAGCGGTGCGGATCTGGGCGTAGGAAAATTGTTCGAGGTGGCCGAAGAGGCCGCGGCCGGCATTGCAAATAAGGGCGTCGACGGTCGGATGGTCGGCGGCGATTTCACCCAGACGACGGGGCAAGGCATCGAGATCGGCCAGGTCGACGGGGCAGGGGTGGAAGGCGGCATGACCGGCGGGGAAACGGCTTGGGTCGCGGGCCAGGCCGACCACGGTGTGGCCGGTGGCAAGCAAGTCCAGGCCGATAGCCCGGCCAATGCCGGAACTGGCGCCGGTCAGCAAAATGGTCCGGCCCATGTCTAAGCCGCCCGGTTGGGGCAGGGGAAAAAGCGCTCCGGGCCGATATAGCGGCGCAGCTCTTGGGCGCAAAAATCGTGCAATTGACGCTCGCGCTGGTCGCTGTAGGAGATCATCGAGCCGTTGTCCTCCAGGCCGGCGGCCAGCAGGGGCTCGCTGGGGTACAGGCGCTGGATAGTCTGGTAAAAAGGACGGGGCAGGCGGAAGGCGCCCAGCGACACCGAATGCACCTGGTCGGCGGCTACAGCGGCAAAGGTCTGGGCGAAGAGGCGGCGGTAGTGCTCTTCGAAGTCGTCACACCAGATAAGCGGATCAAAGCGCAGGCCAATGGGCCAGCCCTGGGCCTGTAATTGCGCCAGGGCCTCAAGGCGGCGGGCCACGGGTGGGGTCCCTTCTTCTACTTGGGAGGCCACGGCTTCGGGGGTGAGACTGCAGGCCACTACTGTGTTGGCCAGGGGCTGGTGCTTGAGCAGGGCGCGGATCTGAACACTCTTGGTGCGCAATTCGAGCCAGGCTTGCGGGCGCTCCTGGAAAAAGGGCAGGAAACTGGAGGCAAAGCCGGTGACGCGGTCAAAAGCCAGACTGTCGCAATCGTAGCCGGAAAAGAAATAGGCCGGCTCGTCGCTGGCGGCCAATTGGTGGTCGATATCGCGCTGGAAATCCTCGAAATTGACAAAGACGACCAAATGGGCCGAACGGTACATGCCCTGCAAAAAGCAATAGCGGCAGTCGTAGGGACAGTTGAGCATGTGGGAGAAATAGAAATTGCGGCGGCCGCCAATGCCGTAGCCCACCGGGGTTTCGAGGACCCGGCGGCCATGTTTGGCGGCCAGGATGAGGGCCGGCCGTTGCTTTTGCAGACGAAAATTCTGCCCCCGCCGGTTAAAGACTTCGCCATAGCGCTGGCAGGAAATGCGGGTCGCTTTGGCAAAGCGCTGGCACAGGGCCTGGGTGCGGGGGTGGTGGCGGACGGCCTCTTCGATGTAGATAAAATCGAACATAATCGGTTAGAAGCGGGGCGGGGGGCAGGCAGCGAGGCGCTGGCGCAGAAAATGTAGCGCATCGCTGCCGCTTTGCAAAGGCGCCGGGGCTCGATCCCAGGGGTTTTCCTCCGGGCTTTGGGCGCCCCACTGGAACAGCAGGCGGCGCAGCTGGTGTTGCTGGGCGGTGGAAAAGCGCCAGCGCTGGCGGGCGGCGGCGTAGAAGGGCGGGTCCTGACGCCCCGGAGCCAGCACTTGGGCCAGGGGAGTTATAAGAGTGTGCAGCTGGTCGACCAATTCGAGCTTGGCAGCGACCAATTCGGCCACGGCAGCGGCATCGAGCCGGTCGGCCGGTTGGGTGGGGTTGTCGGAGACTATTTTGAGACAGTGGACCAATTCGGCGCTGGCAAAGCGGCAGGCGGTGGGCCAGAAGGCGGCCGCTTCCATATCGTAGGCAATTTTATCCGCATACCCGGTTTCGGGCTGATCCACGGTATGCACAACGTCGGTGGCGCAAGGGGGGCGGAAGGGGAAGGCGGGGAAGTGGACGGTCTGGGCGTCGGTGATTTTGTGGGCCAACAACGGCGTGCCCACTGCCAGAACGCCATGGCCGGCAATGCCTATATTGAGCCAGGCCAAGGGCCGCTGGGGAGTGCGGCCGGCCAGATAGGCGGTGGCGGCGGCGGTGGCTAACCGTCCAACCCCGGCAACGATCAACTGCAGACCGTCGCCTTGGTAGAGGGGCCAGTCGGCCTCTGTCTTGACCAGCCGGTAACGTTGAATAAGGGGGCGGGCTTCGGCGGCCAAGGCGGTGACAAAATTGAACATAAGCAGGCTGCAACAGAGGGTGAAAAGGGCGCGAAATCGGTTGACCGGCCCGGGCTAACGTTCTACCTTCTTGAAGATTATTAACTGGACTTTTGCAAAACGCGGTTAGTATGCATTAATTGGTGCAAAATGTAGTCATTCCCCACCCCCTGTCTCGGATTGGATGCCATGCCTGCCATTATCGGCTTTCCCACGGTGGTTGAAGAAG
>WLWI01000440.1_pt1 | contig 40162 bp, 15 predicted proteins | sample 6701501 | NCBI WGS metagenome assembly WLWI01 (sample SAMN12718690, study PRJNA515312) | sponge metagenome | isolation source: marine sponge | host: Mycale hentscheli | place: New Zealand: South Island, Marlborough, Capsize Point | collected 2014-11-01 | reverse complement strand
TAATAATAATAATAATAATAATAATAATAATAATAATAATAATAATAATAATAATAATAATAATAATAATAATAATAATAATAATAATAATAATAATAATAATAATAATAATAATAATAATAATACAGGATAATGTCAGCTATCTGAACAAGTTAGCAACGAGAGGTGTTTGGATAACTGAAATGTTCAGAGGACTGAACACCATAGAAACTTTATTATAAAACACAAAATGTAGGGGCTTGGTCAAGCAATTCTTAATTTTTGCTCATGCTTTGATTAACTGAAGTGTTCAGATTTTGATTTTCGGATAACTGACATCATCCTACTGTATTAATAATATGTGTTGCGTTCAGTATACAAAATATCCTAACTATTATTATAGTTCTTTAATGAAGATAAATCATAGCTGCTCATGACGCAGTGCAGAAGTTAAGAATTTTCTCATTTCAGCTAACTATGTTATATTAATTATAATATTGGCAAGTTTCATAAAATTTTAGATGGCAAAAGCTTCGACCTAGTAACATGAACGGAAAATGAATGAAGTTAGAATTTTGTGGAATCCATTTAAAATAAATGTCAGAGGAAGTTACTGTTCAGTGTCGTAGTTTGTATTGGTTAGGATAACTTAGTTCCAGTAAAGATGAAAAAAATGTCTTTCATGCTTTTTACCTTCCAAGTGATTACAAAACTTATCAATAAAGCTGAACTGGCCATTTTTTTTCTTGACTTGCAAGTTCATACAAGAAACATTTGTACTCCAAACTGCATGTTTAGCAAATTTTGTTGACTTTTGTCACAAGAATGAACAATAAAAACAATACAAACAAAAAATAATAAACTGAGGTTTATCGTAGCCAGTATCAAATAACACTATTGATTAGTTATATTCTTTTCGAAACTCAAGCTCTTCAGCATGAATTTTTATCCTACTAAGAATAGGCATTTCATTGGTATATCTCTACATCATTCTTGTACCTTGTATTGAGTATCATTATTGAGTGATAAGAATAATAATATTGATGTGATACTTTGTAAAATTGCTAATCTATTTATATGAGCTTCTTGCCCCCTGATTCCCTGGCAGATTACACTTCCATGTTGCCTATTTGTACAAGATAAATATCATTTTTGTCTTACTGGAACAAAGTATCTATCTCCAATACAAACTAAGACACTGGACACTAACTTCCTCTGACATTTAATTTAAGTGGATTCCATAAAATTCTAATTTCATTCATTTTCCATTCATGTACTAAAGTGAAGCTTTTGTAATCAAAATTTTTATTAATATAGTTTTACATTTAGTGCACTAATAGATATAAAAAATCACATGTATTCGTGTATAATTTCTCTTATTACATTGAATGAAATCTTGTAGGAGCCAAAACCACCAGTTTGAAATTCTTAGGCATCTATAGTGTCTTCATCCCCCTGGTTCCTTTGCATTGCTTCTTATCAATATGGTAAATTTTCTTCAGGTATGTGTTCGCTAATGCAGATGCACCTGAACTATTTTCAGCTTATGCTCTGCTTCATTCTACCTAGATGTATTAATGTATGGCTTTTTGCAAGAACTACTTTCTATGTTGTGCACCACAGTGGACATATAACATTTTTACAGTGCACCAAGATATTCCACTTGCTTGTCTGGCTTAAAAACAACCTCTTGCACATATCATACTGATAATGATTTAAGGATAACTGTGAAGACTTTAATATTGCAAGTATGAATTTTTTTTGAAGGGTTCACTTGTTTCAATTTTCCTAAAACTACACTCTTAGATATCCATTGTTGATGAGTGCAGATTGTATATGTCGCTTGAATGTCTTCTCTGTTTATACAAGTTCTTTCTACTCCTCGTACTAGATAACAGTAAACATCTTAAATATTTGACTTGGTGAATTTACCCTGTGGGGGTTGTTGGTATATTATATGTGTGAGGGTCTACACATGAGAGCTTGTCCCTGTAAATGGACTACTCTATGGCAATGAGGAATTTGCAAAACAAAGATACAAAATTTTCCCATCCCGCTTTAAAAATAACAAAGTTACAGGCATCTTCCAATAATGGTATAATACCTTACTATTTTCATGGCACTATTTCATTACACAATACAGGTATAGTAAAGAAGTAAAAAGCCAGACTAGCCTGGTTTTTTTCTTCTTCAATACTATCAAGTTGGGTTTGCGGGGATAGTAGATCATTAGATTATATCCTAGCAACATTCTGGTCATTTTTGCCACACCCAATGTTAGTGTAGTTAATGACATTAGGGAAGGATCATGTGATCCAACAAACAAAGGGTTTTTAATGAAAGGAAAACAAGGCTAAAAGAGCAAAATATATATTTTACAGCTGAGGAAGAATGGAGCCCCACAGTTCAGGTAAAGGATCAATACCTAGATACTTCAGTCTAAGATTCTGAGGCTCACCAATGATATTTGCTTTCTTTGTTGTCATCCTTCAGAGGATAATGCAGCTGATGGCCAATATAGAAGGTCTGCACACTCTTACCCAAACTTTGGAAATGGACAATTCATGGATAGGGTGGACAGAGAGCAAGCTTACTATCCTGGAGGAATGCACACTCACCAAGGTTAGTACACAAACCAGCAAGGACAAGTCAATAAACTGGTGACCGAGGACAGTATTTGTTTACTAACCTTCTATTGGACAGGTAAAGCATTACCAGCCAAATAGCAATTTTCATCAGCTTAAAGGAATATAACAATGACTAACTTTATTACTTTTTCATCTATATGACTTACCTATTTCTATCTTCTGGTATTCCACAGTTGGTACAGCCATGACAGGTGGAGAATCAAGACCATTTCATCCTCACCATCGCAGTGCCACTTACACTCACAGACGTAAGTATTCATTTATTAATATCACTAGCTATATAAAGTTTTCTCTCTCAGCCTAGGTTAAATAAAATATATTTCTTCTTCAGAATTGTTCAACAGTAGATAAATCTATCATTCTAAAAGGCTTAATTAATGAAACGCTTAGTGAGATTTCTAAATTTATGGCAATATTGCACAGGTGAGTATGACACGATGGACTCATCTCCTATTGACAACCCCTTGGAACCAGGTGTGTGCAAGCTGAGACATGTTTTTGTAAGTGTTTATAATGCTTGTGTTCATGTTATATCTATACATCTGTAGCACCCTACGGCTTGTACAGTGAAGATTCACAACGTGAGTCTGCCAGTGAACGAGACTCGACCAATTCAACAGTAAGTGAATTGAGGCTGCAATAATAATTATAACATCTACCTCATTTTGTGAGTCTATCTAAAATTAGCAGTGTCAGTTAATTTTATACTTTCCATCAGTTGCCAGCAGGTTAATTTTCCCAAACGCACATAGTTAATAAAATTAGCAGTGTGTTCTGTCCTATCTTAACATAGCTGGTATTCAGATTTTATATTGTAACAGACGAACTCTAAAACATTAGGTCCTCTATATGTATTACCTCCTGCCATAAGGCAGATCTTTTACATGCAGAGATCTTCTAATTGTGTTGTTAGAATCAGTTGCTGTGTTCTAAATAAGTTACGTGTTTCCACCAGCCGTGAACTACTGTACTAAGGGTCCCTCAGGTCCTATGTGTAGCACCCTTGCTGCATGTGTGACACTACAATCTAGGGCATCTAGCTAAACATTGTAGTTCCTTCTGAGACAGTGCCAAACCATTATTTAAGAGCAGGTGAAATTCTTATTAAATTTTACTAAGTGGACGTGATTTGGGCGGTGATCATTAGCCACTATTGTTGTAATCTTGAACCTGTTTCTCTGGGTTCTGGTAATTAGTAAAATTCAACGCATAAGTCTTAAACTTCTTAATTAATGATATACTACCACTTTATTGACCATTCTGCAGGCAGCTTTTATGTGATTAAAAAGTTCATTGTGGGGACCATATCCCACAGAAAGTACATATCCTGTGTATGATAGTGATGGTGTAGTTGCAGCTGCACTTCCCAGTTGTTAGGGTTTCTGAGATTACTCGTTTTGTTCATGCCTAAGCTTATTATTATTTTTTATTTATTGGGTGAATTCAGATCAGTTATGGTCAATTGGAAGCTTATAGAAGGGGATGGCCAGGGATAATGCTGACAGTTACCTGTTTCGTTTATAGTGATACTCGTTGAACTCACCTGGGAAGAAAGGACCGTAATGATTAGCACTGATGTGTTGACCTTGCAAAGAAGTGAAGGGCCTGACTGGCTTAGCTAAATACATTAAGAGACATATAGTTCAAGTTCAATTTGATATTATCAGAAATAATGCAGCACCTGGCTAAACTATTGCCACAGATAATGTGGCAATAGTTCATAGCCATCAATACTGATCATTACGGTCCTTTCTTTCCAGATTGAGTTTGAGTTTATGTTAGATCGTGTATCACTGTAAATGAAACAGATAATTGTCTGGATTGTCCCTGTCATCCCCTTCTAAGCTGCTAATGGATTATAGCTAATCTGAATTTACCCAACTTACCACAGAAAGTGCATAACTAAGGAATTGAATTAAAAGTTTGTAGCCATACCCTTGTTTGATTTACATGCAAGCATGTGCATATGCACACACATACACACACATGCACACAAACATGCCACATACACACAAACACGCACACATGTGCACAAACATGCACACATGTGCACAAACACGCACACATGTGCACAAACACGCACACATGCACACAAACATGCACACATACACACACAAGATCTGTATTTTTATAAACATATCAATAGCCTTGTGAATATACAAGATAGTTTGTATTTAAGTGTAAAAACTGATATTTTTATGTTTGTTTATTTTGCATGGTCAATAAATAGCTAGACATTACCTGACTTTCTTATGAAGAAGCACCTTATATACTGTCATAAGTGTTAAAGTGATAGTTATAAAAGTTATGTAATACATATTTTTTTGCACGTCATTCTGTACATATACTGTATGTATAGATTTGTCATTTAGAAAAAAGTTTGGGTCTTTGTGTGTGTGTGTGTGTGTGTGTGAGAGAGAGAGAGAGAGTGAGACTCTTAGTAGGGTAACCTCTTTGTGTGTGTGTGTGTGTGTGTGTGTGTGAGAGAGAGAGAGAGTGAGACTCTTAGTAGGGTAACCTCTATGGGAGCTGCTGTGAACTGTGAATACCCAAGAGGTCTCACCACTATCAATATGATGATAATCACCTTGGTTACCACTATTATGATTCATGAGGGTATTTTATTTCTAAATTGTATTTAGAGTATAATCATTCAATACTCACTCAAAACAATAAATTTTTGAATGCAGTGGAGATGGTTTGCAAATTACAGTGCACCTGATTGTAGGTCAGTTTGAGACTAATTAATACAAGTATTTAGCCTCCAGACCTATCATAATCATAGTAGTCATATTGAGTAGTCTGACTGATGGCTTTTTTCAGATCAAGCTAATTAATTCAAATGGCTTAAAATAGTTACCTCTAATAATATTTCAGTTGTGTACTATATAAATTCCTGTATTTGAATTAAAAATAAAGTTATATTGTTGTGTCCAAAATATTTGCCAATTTTTCCTTACGGTTGCGTCCATTATTAAATGCAATTTCAAGGAACTAAATTGTTGAGCTCACATACAATGTACTGCCCTAAAAAAATATCAGTTATTTAATCAACCCATTCATTCCAGTAATTGCTTTCATTTGTATTGTCAGTTATTTTGTTCATTTATAAAATACTGAACATTTTAGAGATAGCATTCTATTATTTTGTGATGTGCCCAAAGCATAGCCGAAGTTATTAATATAGTTTTCTAATATCTATGGCTTGAGTAGGACATCAAATCTGCCTGTATCAGCACAAAAGATTTACAAGGGGTTCTTTGACAAAATGCTATATAAAAATTACTTCAAACTGAATGACTCCATAGACAGACCTGAGCATTAACAGAGAGCTGTGGTCAAGTCCAGAGAGCCCAGCTGGCATTTCTGCCTGTTTGACAAAATATTGCCTTAAGCCACATCCTGTTTACTTTAATGCATTTTCTATGTGGCAGCAGGTATTAGGCCCTGTTCAGTAAAGGTATATTATAGCTGGCACTGTAGTGGGCTTTAGGCAAGGCCTGCTGATATTGCAATGAAATTAACATTACCTTCAGAAAGGAATAACAGCCATTCCTGCAGCAAATACCACAATATTTCTGAGATATTAAAATTTTATCATTTTCTATTAGTGAGTTAAGGAACATCCACTTTGACATGCTCCATGTTATGCTAGCACTGCTTCCATTACCTGCTCTGCATGTGTCTCTTCCCCCTTTTAATGAGATTAGTGGGGACACAAAATATACACTCCTATTATACATACACATACATACACACACAGACAAGCACACAAGAGCTTAGTTTGTATATGATTTAAATTTCTAATCTCCACATCAATTTAGTGTGAATATGCAAGATAGCTTGCATTTAACAGTAACTTTATTTTTGATAATTCAATTTTAAGTCATACTGATCTTAATTGTTTTGTAATGCATGCTTTCTTGTGTGAAATTCAATTCAAGATATTATTTGTTTAGTTTGCTCTTAGGCTTTAAAATTTAAGCTTTTAATGCTATATACAACAATTTGCAAATATTATTTTACCTCAAAACCTAAAAGTGTTTTTAAAGGATTAATTGATAAAGTAGCAGAAGCCTGACAACTGACTTAATAGGAGAGAGAGAGAGTTTAAAGCTCTATTGGGGTCAGAGAGGTGGCCTGAACGTGTAGTGCACTGGGACTGCTCAAACCCAAAAGATCTGCACAATGATCTACGTGCCGATAATCACCATGGTAGCCACACATAACAGATTCATAAGGGAAAATGTAGTAATTTCACATTGACCTAAAACTAATCCTTATTTTTGTAACAAAAGGAAAGGAGGGAGGGAGTAGGGTGGGGTGTACTGTATTTATTAAACTGCTAAGCCTATGAGTGATTTACAAGACATTGTGTGCGCAGACAGCAATCATGTTTTAGATAATACTATTTTATGCATTGTTTGCATGTTGTGAACTGATTATATTAATAGTTAACCTGCCATAATATTTTTTTTTACTTTAGCGTCAGTTCACTCAATTGCACACTCTGGGACCCTCCAAGAAGGAAATGCCAGAGCACAAGAGCTACTTTAGCAACATTTCTGGATCAGAAGCAGAAAATATTTTAAAGAAGAGTAAGAAAAGGAATAGCTATTTGACAAGATTTAGTGAAGGCAATGACTCTTACACTGTGTCAGTCATCTTCCTCGCTAACAATGAAGACAAAGTTATGCATTTGAAACTCTCAATAGACAATGAGAATTCTTCTTTCAGCTTGGAAGGTACCCAAAATTTTTTTCAATCCTTGGATGAGCTGTTGAAGTTTTATGAACGTAACAGGCTAAGTTCAGAAATCAGAAACCTGGGCTCGCCCTGTGTACCACAAAATTCACAAAGAAAGGACTGTCGCAGCATTTCTGAAGAAGAAGAACCAGCATTGGAAATGTCTGGTACTGGAATGAAGGAGCTCACCAGCTATATGGTTACTACTTTAACTCAGCAAAACAAAGAGCACCAAGAACAAATGAGAGAACAGCAACGGTGTTTTGATGAAAAATTAGAAAAAGAGCAAGATCGATTCAGCAAACTCTTTGAAAACCAAAGGATTGAAGAGCAGAAGAGAACTGAAGAACTTAGAAGGAGAGAAGAACAGAAGCAGACAGAGTTTCAAAAATTAATCGAACAATTTGGAAAGCAGAAAGAATTGGAAAGGCAGAAACATGCTGAAGAGCAGAGGCAAGAGCAGGAAAACCAAAGAATTAAGGAACTTGAAGATAAATTGCAAAAACAGGCTGATCGATTCGAACAAGAACAGAAGAAGTTAGAGCAACAAAGAAAAGATGAAGAAGCAACAAGGAAAGCAGAAGATGCCACAAGAAGGCAAGAAGAAGAGAGACGAAGAGCTGATGAGGAAGAGAGAATAAAGGAACTAGAAAAAAAATTAAATGAAAAGAAATGTACTATATCTTAGGAACTTTGACAGAAACATATTTTTTGAGTGTGAGAATATTATATCATTTGCATTTTGTGAGCACCTAATAGAGTCTTGTTACTTATATTTTGCACATTGAGTTCAACAATTATTGCACTTACAGTAAGGCAATGAATACTGGGCTGAGTTCATCCTCTCAATATACCACACCATCTGAAGCCCATCCAACCACAAACATATGGTACACACACACTGTTACTTGAAAGGCTTCAGCCCACAAATATATTATATGCAACCGGTGCATGCAATGACCATTATTTGTTATTAGGTCAACAATCTCAGTAGATTGCAACAAAGACTTTAGTCTTAAGATTAGTCCAATATTTTAATAAAGTGTGCCATCTTGTTTTTTACTTAGGTAAGCAATCCTTTAAATTGCTCATAAATATTATCATATTGTTTATAATGGTTAGCACCATTGTGATATTCTTAAGCTAGCCACAATGCTACTTTTTAAAACTGCTGAATGTTTTTTGTACCTGTCTGAAGATCAGAGCTATTCATCACTGTAGGAAATTCCACAGCTTGCTGTGTGATAGTCTAAAGGTCGGGGCTATTAATCACTATACATGAGTCAGTATTAAATGTTGAGTCTGGATCATAACAGATATTAAGCGAAAAACTACATTAAGAATAATATTATGATTTTTTTTAATTCCCCGCTTTCAAGCTGCCATACACACAGCTATTTTAGCACTACATATTTTCAGCTAGCTTCACCTGCTTTTAATTGACTTTTGACAACTAAACATTGTGTATATAACAGTGCCCTCTCTGCACAGGGAATCTAGCCACAGCATAGTGGATCACCACATCACTGATCAGGGGAATCCCAAGCAAGTCTGTGTAGTATCCCACACACACACTTATAGACCAGGGAATGTTTTTCTGATCACGTGACTTTGTTTTTCTGGAGGAAGCAATCCAACCGCAGTGTCAACTCACCCATTAATCTATACCTAGGAAGTACTTGTAGCAGCAGTACTTGTAGCAGCATTATTTAAATGGCAGCTTACAGAGGTAGCTAATGAAATATTCTGCATGTAATATGGGTTATGACCCATGCTGACTCTATTATGGTCTAGTAGGTGAAGAAGTGTCAGGACAGTATAACAGTGGCTATCCAATAGCAGACTTTCAAGGCAAGTTATATACCAAGCACTATTTGCTAAAGATATAGAGTACTCTAGTAACAATTAATACCCAGAGAAATCCTCGTGTCTTTTTGACAAAGAATAGCAAATTGAATTGAAGTATATTTTATTAGGAAATCTTTATGGGTTACCATTGCCAGGGAAACTAATCCGAGTGGCTATTAAATGGGCCACTACTTAGCTAATGGTTTAGAATAATGTTATTATGTGACTCATGTACTTAGAAGTCCACTAGTCATGATAATCTGCTAGTCATTCCCTCCTCCCCCCCCCCCCCTCCCTGTAATAATCATAGTTTTTGTAGCTATCCTATCTTCACCGTACAAAATGACATTGTGTGGGCTAGACCCACCCTGCCCACCCTAGCATGTCACTTCTAATTACCTATATCCTAGGTGGAAGTCGAGATGGAAGAGGATTGGGCTATAGAAATTTCCAGGGAGGAACATCATTTCCTGAGAATACTTATACTGGAGTGAGAAGAGGTGATATTCTTTTAGTACTAACTTTGTACAAATAACAACTATTTCACTTTTTAACGTATGTGTGAGTAGACATCAGTGAAGTCCTCCCAGAGCCAAGAGAGTATCACATGATCCCTTCACGCCCCCACACGAATTCAGTTGGAACTAATGATGAGTTCATAGGTAAAATTTGTGGTCATTGTAAAGCTCACATCAGGAAAAAGTGCTTATTTTTTTGGTGTGTGTGTGTTCTCTTTATTTATTTCTTGAGGTCCAGAGCCAATGTTCAGGAATCAAAAGGAATTTGATGATTACATACAAGCAACACAAGAAAAATCAAGAAGCCAATACCCAGAAACACTTCATTTTGAAGAGGGTGATAGAGAAACTGCAGGACATAAGGTCAGATATGCTTAAAAACTAAGTGCAAGGTAACATAATAATTTCCATATACTCTTGTGTATGTAGTGGCTATTAATTTTGGGAAAGTGGATTGTTTATGTTAAAGTTGTGGCATACTTGATGGCTTGACCTTATAGTAGTTTTTTGTAATCCTGTAATTGAAAATTGGCAATAAAAATTGTTTGTGATAGCTATGATGTCGAAATTGGTACTCATTTTATTGCATTGCTAAAAGCTAACCTCCTTCATCGGAAATGAAACGAAAGATGATGATTTACAATTTAGCACCACACACAACTTGTATTGTAGACCATTCTAATGAGTATTAAATGGTAAAAAGTGATAAAGGCCACCACTGTTAACTAAAGCCAAGTATATTATATCTTTCACACACTTGTTTATACTTTTCAATCTGCAGTTTTCTCATTGATTATATGCTCCATTGTTCAATTGCTTTGTTGATGTGTTGCTGCAGCATTCAGCTTTACTGATGAAACTAAAGCCACAAAGATATGAGATGCCTAACCACATCAGCTACCACGGAGAACTGGACTCCAAGGAAGCCGAACGAAGATTGTCAATGGCACAGGTGCAGGCTCAAGGACAAGCGTATTCATGTAACTGCTACCTCACTCGATACAGCAAGAATAGAGAGTCTTATGTGGTATCAGCTCTTGTGTATCACAATGGCAACCAAACACCAGTGCACATTAAATTGAATATTGACAATGAAAATGGCCACAGTCTAGAAGGTACCATGAAAATCTATCGCACACTAGACGAGCTACTGCACTATTATGAGTCTAACCCTCTCAGCCATGATATACGAGGACTAGGAGCACCTGTCACTCCACTAGACCAATATTCTGGAACATCTTCTGCACCGTCAATTCATTCAAAAAAAGCTGAAGAAATGAAATCTTTCAATATGCTACAAACAATGCAAAAGAACTTTATTGAAGAGCTTGGAAAGCAGCGAGAAGAACACAAACAACAGTTAGATGAAGAGCGTAAACTGTTTAAAGAGGAAATTGAACAAGAAAGGCAGATACACAAAGATTATATGGATGAAAAGAGAAAAGAAGATGAAGCTAGAGCTGAGAGGGAAGTTGATTTGGCCAGAACATTGCGTCAGGAACCTCTTCCACCTCCCGTACCTGAGAAAAAGAAAACTGAATGCATACTTTTATAATTCTTGATGTTATTTAGTGTGTCACAATCAATACATGAATGTTATACTCCATGCTAGGTATTTTTACAATATGTAGTATTTTTTTAGGCTCATGACTTTGAGAATCATAGGGAGCTGGGTGGGTGGGTGGGGGGGGGGGGGGGGGGGGGGGGGGGCGGGGGGGGGGGGAGGGGGGGGGGGGGGGCGCCAGCAGCCGGGGGGGGGGGGGTGGAGATGCTATTGAGCAAAAGATCATTACCCAAAAGTACACTGGTGAATAGCAATCCTGGCTTACTAGATCTCTAGCTACTTTTCTCTATAATAATAATAGTCTATTACTCTCTATTCCCATTGAATCAGCTTGTATAATAATCAACTGGGGCTTTATGGGAGATCCCTTTCTTAACTAACACAGCCAACTATACTAGCTGTGTCACTCAGCCAAATACAAACTACTTCTGTACTGATATTTATCATTAAAGGTATGACACACCGTCTATTTGTCTGTCTGTCCATCTGTCTGTCTAAATAAAACATTTTATATGACATTTTAAGACTTATATTTTACATGTATAGGCAATTTGTGTCTAGCTTCTGATTTTGGTGATATTACTAATTTGTGTGCACATAATTTACAAAAAATACTAAAATTATTGAACGGTTTTATTAAATTGTGAGTCAACATAGAATTACTATTTACAAGCTTGTGACCATGTCTGAGCATGCTTAGATATTTTTCACATTCTTAGAAGTACCATGTTAATGAATGTTCGGACACTGTGTTAGTCACTGAAATGTCTGAATTAGTCCCGACTTAAAACTACAAATTCCTTCACTTTTTTGGAGGTTTTTCTTTAAATAATGGTAGTTAAAGTTAGAACTACTTCAGGATTTTTCAGGAGCGGTATATAAGGTTGAAGTTAATATATTATAATATTAATTCACATATTTAAGAAAATTGTTACATTTCTGTACAAAAGAGAAAATTTCTACTCTTGCTTAGAAAATTGCCATTATTTATTTATAATTCTGTAATCTTCATTTTAAATTTTTAACATTAGCTCAGTCAATATAAAGATATTAATAGTTAAGCTAACTTTTTGTAATATAATATGAGTAGAAAAATTGTACAGATTGGTAATGATGAAATAATAATAGCTACTTGATTGTGTTAATTACTTAACATGAAATCTAGCAGTATCAAAAGCATCAATTCTGACAGTCTGTCTCCTTTGGCACTCCACGAATAGGTAGTTTGATGTAATTAAAAACAGTAATATCTATGAGACATGATTATTTCAGCTTCCCAAACATTCTTTCCAGTTGCTACACAAATAGATACCTCATTACTGTTCAAACTGGGTGCTTACATAACACGTGTTTACCAGGAGGCACACACCCCACTTTGAGCCCTCATAATTTCTACACCAAGACATACTTTACCAAGTGAACATTATGATAATAGCTTAACTGTATTCCTTAGTTTCTTCACTTCAAATATCTTTTAGCAATAACCAACTATGGAGACCACAAAATGCTTTAAAAACTTGGGTGTCCAGGCAGCGCCTCCGATTCACCTATAATATTAGCTAACAGATTAAGAAAATCTGTTTCACAGGAAAAAATTGATTGATGAGGTACTGAATTTTGTGATCGACATCGGCCTAATGAAATGGGTCCTTTGATTTAAAACAATAGGTCACTACATCATAGTTCATATTGCCTACCTTTCACTGACAGTCAATACTTTCTTAGGATTTATGTGAGTTGGTATACTACTCGCCAATGACTAAACCCAAAATGTTGATTGAGCTTATCTGAGATGCTAATCTTTAGGGTCCACTGGCTTCTGTTTACTTTTGTAAAAGCCTTTTGCAAGATTAAGTAAATGGGAGAAATTATTGTACCATCCAGTTCTAGTTAGTCATTAACGTGATACTGAAATTTATTTGAAATTAATGATATTCATGATATAGTTTATGAACCGACATAGCACTTCTGTTACATGCACACCTCAACGTAACTATTTCATTACTCAGCCAACCTGTTTGGAGATGCCATGCAGACTGAGCATACAGTCCATAAGCACAAACAATCCCTACTTTGTAGCAGCTCCCTCCCCTGTTTATTCTTGCTCCATAGTTTTTGTGAATTCTTCTTTGTAGGAAATTTTACACTACATGAATTATATTGTAGGACCTACATGACTACATTGATCTATTTGAGCTATCACATGCTGTAAAATAATACTGAGAAATAGTGTGGACTCAGCAATTCTAAATAAAATTTATCCTATGTATCTTAAATGCTGCATAGCTGGCAAAACACAATATTAATATGGGAAAAAATTATAATGATTAATTCCACTGGAAGACAGCCAGCATTATCCATGAATAACATTACACTATATGCATGCCACTTTGAGGTAAACCTCCTAAGCCCCCTGTGCACGGTTGAAATCATGTGTTATATAGAAGTGGATTGTGTTTTGTAATGATTTGTACTGTAATGGGAAAGCCAACTAACCAATGGTAGCAATTTGTAAGGCTTCCCAGAAGGCAAAGTGTACAAAAGCATGACTCAAAAATGGGTGGGGGTGTACATGTAAGAAGTATACAGTTGATATACATTTATGCTCATTGTAGGATACCTAACTGTGATAATAGAAGAAGTGTGATGTTATTTGCAATAAGGAAAATTACATTTTTAAGTGAAAGTCATTTGAAGGTGTGCCAGATATGACTATTCAGATGTTGGAGGTGTTTCTTGTGTTAAGCCATAACATTTTCTAAGGGGAAGATCAGGAAGATCACTAAATGGAGGCCATTCTCTTCTTTGAGAACTCACTATCGAGGTTCCATCATACTATTATGCTCCCAATACTACCAATACTACCCTAATACTAATCACAACAAATAATCATTATGATAGTAGCAATAGTAAATTGGGTATAATTCTAACTTCCCTGTACTACCATAGGTAGCTACTTAATGCGATACATTAAGAGTCCAACAGATTACTTGAACCCATTGCTTTATCATTATTCAGGATTGTTGGCTACTTAGAAATACAAAAACATCAAGACATGAAAATATTACACATCATCATAGCTATCGGTAAACATCAGGTAAAAGATGTGAAGTCGTTGAAATTTTATCCTGCTGAGACAGGTTATATCACTCCAATTGAGTGAAAGTTACAAAAATAATACTTGCCTTCTCCTCTTCTACCGACAGTTCAATATTGTTTACTCGTCATATATAAAAATGTTCCTAGTTATGCTTTGAAAGGCATCTGAAGGTCCTTTTTTGGCATTGTAAATCTTTTAATTACTGTGTATGTTTTCCAGTGTGCTCAGGAGTATGGTAAAAATGGGTGTTTTTTATTCTCCTATGAACACTAGACAATAGCAAATAATGGAAGTAAAAGCGAGCAAATGAAACATAATGAGAGCTAAAAATTTTCAAACATTGAGACTTATTATTACTTAACATAAGTATTTTAGCAAATTGATTGATAATAAGTATAGATTACACCACAATGTAGAGGTTAGTATGGGATTTACACAACCGAGGGCCAAAGGCCCAAGGAGAATGTAAATCCCTTACTGACCAAACATAGAATGTTGACTTGTACCATGAGTCTTGTCTATAGCAATCACAGAAAAACTAATTTTAATTGGATGGTTTACTTACTCATCTCCTAGGAGGTGGGGTATGAAATATATTCAACTCGAAGTAGGCTATCTGATTGGACAGTGTGAAGATACCATGGTACAAATTTAATTTTATTCAATTTTATACGTGGAACTAACTTTATTAGCTCCACATTCAGCTGGCACTCATACAGCTGGCATTCATAATTATGTCGATGATACTTATTGTTAGATTCACATTCTGGACTATGCTGCATAGCTAATAGTCTACTCTTATATGTAAGGAGTCATAGGGCTTGGGTAAGGAGCATTGGAACAGTGATATATTTACATAAGCATTTGCTAATAACACAGAACTAAGCACACTATAAGTTATATCTGTGTCTGTATTTCCATTATATTTATGACTTCTAGTACGTTATTAATTACTATGTTAGTATAATTTATAGAATGCCAACACTACAAACCACAACATGTCTCCTGCTTAAAATACATTTAGCTATTATTTAAAATACAATTATTTTCTGCAGACTTGGATATCACTTCCATCCCCATTCTAGCCACAAGCTGTAAATTATGTAAAAACATAAAAGAGAACTTGGCTTCTTTGGGAGAACCATATTGGATTAGCTAATGGTCACAAGCCATACAAACAACAACATATGTAGTTGGACATTTTGTACACATTATATGCTACCTACAGCAGTACAATGTTATGACTCAATCTTTAGCCTATTTACTACTATTCTAATTCTTTTTTTTTCTTTTCTTTTCTTTTTTTGTTTGTTCTTTACACCAGTATTATTTAAGTGTATGCAATACTTATCCATTAACTTGGAGCACCTGCAGGTGAATGAACTTATTGTTTGCTCTATTGTCATAAACTTTGTTCATATTGCAAAGTTCAATAAGGTTATACTGTTCTACAATTTGTAGCTGTTTCAATATGATTAACATATGCATTATACAATTCATATGGATTTCAACCTATAATTGCTACAAAAACTAAATTCTAACTTTAAGGGCTGCTAGTCTGATTGTTGATTTAAATTTTTTTACTAGACTTGACAAACCAATGAAATTTCATATTTCACTCTTACAAAAAAATTCACTTCAGGACCAGAAGGATTGTTCAACAATTTTTTAGCAAAAATAGTTCCGCTAAATGAAAATTGTTTGTCACATAATTTGTGATACAAATAATAATCTGGAACATTGTCTGCTATGTGGCCACATATTAAATTAAAGGAAGAGTTTGGCTCTATTAGGGAAGCCTGATTCAATTAGCTAATGGCCATTAAGCCATACAAGGGAGAACATTTGCCTGTAACTTACAATGTTGAAACAGGCCCAATACAGCATTCTTACTAATTAACAAATCATAATTATTGCTATAGTTTTAAGAAATCTTTATATAATTGTTACATAGCTACTGGTGTATCACAAATAGTAAGCATGACTCTTGTCATTGCATTACGCCTAGTAAGTTCTCCCTTATCCAGGCACCTTGGGAATATGGGGTGCCCCTAACTGGGAATTGCCAGTATCTTAGAACATTCATAAAATCATGCAAATTACTATAGATACCAAACCTTGATATGATTGTACATGGTTCATTTAATTTTCTTTTCTTTCCCACTTCTTTTCAGAGGGGGAGGAGGGGGGGCGGGTTTCAACTGCAGGAGGGCCAAAATAAAGTTCCCATTCAGTCCTTATAAAGTCTTTAGTGGGCTTGTTTTGGGCCATGTACAATTTGGTAACAAAAATTACTTACTACATATTGTGGCTCCCTAATACCACAGTGTTAGGGGGCCAATTGTAGTCTACAACCTGAGAGTCAACTTTCTGAGTCATAGGAAAGTGGCTATGGGAATTTTATTTTGACCTCTTCTGTAGCTGCCTGGTAGAGGGACATGACTGTATCTTGACTTTTGGATAAGGGAGAACTTAATGTATTCAAGATTCCAAGTTTTTCACTTTTGGAGCACCAAATCAATGAACTCATTCTTTGTTTTATGTGGTATGAACCTTGCCCAGATTTCAAAAGATCTTTAACACACACGATTACGTGTGCGACAGTGTAAACAACGTATCAGCAGGGAAGGAAAAAACCAAAAACCAAAAAACAAAAAAAAGTTCTTTCCAGCAGAACGGTTCGGGCTGGAAAGATTTCGCTGCTACATCGGAAGAATTGTGCAGCAACACCGAAGAATTGTGCAACACCGAAGAATTGTGCAACACCGAAGAATTGTGCAACACCGAAGAATTGTGCAACACCGGAAGAATTGTGCAACAGATAAAACAGCTAAGTAGCGGCAGGAATTTAGCTAATGGGTGTCAGAGAGTAAAGTAAGTGGCTAAGCGCTTTGGCTTATTCATTAATTGCTTTTTCGTCAGGATCTAGAGTGACTATCAGCATATTACTGAATGCCTTGTTCTTGTTCAGCTAGGCTTGCTAGAGCGTAATGGCCGAACAAGAAAAACGTGAAAATTGGGTAAGACAAGATAAAGATTACTCCTGGTATTCTGCTGGAGGTACCAGAGAAGTAATTATTTTTGAGTCGGAGGAGCCAGAAAGTCGGGATGTTATTCACAGAAAGTTAGAGATACTGACTCCAGATGACAAACAAAGACTACATGATGAGGGAATTTTTAACTGGACCAAAGATGCTTACATAATGAAGGCAAAATATGATATGGATAAGAAAATAATGAAATCAGTTGACTTCAAAGAAAGAGAACCTTGGAATAAGCAGAAAGTAGTGGAAAAAATATTAAATTTGCGCAACAACTTAACAGAAGATGGAGGTAAGAACATTGTTCTACATTTAATATGTAGTGCAGGAACATTATTTGTAGGGATAATTATATCTGTAATAAATGGAAACTTGTAAGCTAGGCTGATTGCTATAACTAATAATAAGCTTGCGTAAGTCAGCGGGTGACAACACTTGTGATATTATGAAATATCTCACGGATTATATACTTCTATTATGAAGACAATAAGCATGGAATAAATAAATATATAATGAAACCATATCATCAAACATGGCATTCGTAGCATTATAATGATAATATTATAGGCATTAGTGAAAGTTTACTTTAATGATTATGAAATTATTGAATTGTAGTACCAAAGCTATAACAGCAATTTAGTTACTGCTAAGTTTGATATAACAACAATTAGCTACGTAATAGGATTTTTGTACACCACTAGCTATAGTTCGTATATTACTTTGTAGAATTTTGTAAATGCTTTTTAATTACTACTGTATGAATTGTATTTTAAGTGTGTCCATTAAACATTATAAGTATCAATGCATTGTATGTCAGGGAAAGTTCCAGGGGGGGCAGCCCCTCCAAACCAAGATTATGTACAAGAGTACCAATACAGGCAATTTTGTTTATGCAATGCTAATTTTATGCTCTTCATTAATAAAAATGTTGAATCCATTTATATATATATTTAATAAATTTAAATTTTGACCTAAACATAATTGGGCCCCTATCTGTTGTTAATGCTGGAAGTGCTCCCTGTATGTTCATGTATTGCATTTTATTTATAGTAACAATTCACTATATTGGTCCTGGAAGAAGACATACTGGAGATTGGTGTTTCAAAGATGGCTTTATTACATTCAAGGACATCTCAAATATATACATGGAACACTTTCAAGGAAAGACTCTAGTGATTAATTCTGACTGTGCTTATTCAGGACAATGGGTGGAAGCTTGCAAAAGATTTCTTCAGGATAACCATGTCCAACCTTGTGGTCACTCTGCGATTTCAAAAAAAATTCAAATAAAAGTTTTTTGTTCTTGTCAACCTCACGAAATAGGAAGTACACTTCTTTATTCAGCTCGAGCGAATCGTACAGATGTAGACACTGGAGCCAAGTATGTAAAAACAGATGTGAACATAGGTCCCCCAGACCAAACCACTTGCTTTGTGGACTCCACAAAAATAATTTGCAATCAAACACCAGGTGATCGATGTCTATTACGACCTGGGTTTACGTATGAAGAGAAATCAAGAAGAAGTAGGATAGTTAACAAGTTCCAAGGAAACAATAATGAGTGGTATGTGATATTGTTAACGGATGACCAGGGTCCTTTAAACCGTTTCAAAGAACTAGCAAAAAATCCTGAAGTTCATGACATGCCTCAGTTTGGTCGAATATCAAGAAAGACATTCACTCTTGAAGAAGCTGAACAGTATATTTGGAAAGTAAAGAATGGTATTGAAGATATTATTGATGCTGACTTTTAATGTTATTGCCTACCTTACATTGTTCCTTTTGATATCATGAAACTAAATTTCAATATTAAACATGCCAGAACTCATTATTTTGTACAATTTTTGTAATGCCTACAGCTACTCTCAGTATGTCATTGCCACACTCTTATTCTTCATAAATTGTTGTCTGAAAAAAAAAAAGATTGTGTACTGACTGATTATAGCTCATCACAATTTTCAATGTTGTACACCTGCAAATTTATATCATGTCATTGTTTTACTAAATTTTGGTTCTATAATGCAAAAACAAATTTTCCAGAGTCTTAGCTGTCTAGCTATAGTTGTTGTCATATTTTATGAAATGTACAGTGTAACATAATAAATATAAATTCTGAAGGTGTTTTAATAGGAATTGTGTGTTGTTCTGCAGCCTCGACTCATAGATATGAGCAGAGTGGGAGTAGAGAGAAGGCATTTCTTGTCTGGCCACGCCTGAAATGTTGCTATTACCAGAGAAACCCCACATATTCTCAAGTCTAGTTGAACTTATTGAACACGTGGGAAATCTGAACTGAGAAGAGAGTGGTTGACAATAACATGGTCCGTTCACAATCTGTTCAAAGCATGTGTGAGGTATTGGGTTTACGTGTAAATTAATTGGGAAAGATGTACACAATTAGGAACACATAACTCAATATTATATGAATAGTATTAGAAAGAAAACAAAATAGATCACAGTACTGAGTTAAAGTGTGTTGCATAACAATATTTTTATGGTGGTATAGATCCGAAGGTCCATAACATTATGCTAAGTCGTACAAGCAAGCTTTATGCTTCACTTCTCCTGGTGTTTGCATAGCATGTGTGTTCAATGTTACTAGGTATACAAACAGAACTTGTGTAGAAATGAAACTGAAACACAATTGTATCAAGACTGGCTTTGCGTGGCTATTCAGTAGTGGTAAACAAGATTCAAATGCATTATTGTTGCTATCACTGGACCAAAGCTGAAAATTCACTGTAGAAAATGACATTATCCCACATCTATCCTACTTAGGATAGGTGTTGGATAGGTACGTTTCCTACAGTGTGGGATGTATAGGAAATTTTATTGGAGTCATACATAGAAGGTTGAGTTTGTCGGTTATGTATTTTACTCACACGTGATAACGAGTGCGACAGCAAAAACAACATATCGGTGGGGGGAAGGAAAAAACAAAAACAAAAAAGGGTCGTTCTAGCGGAACAGTTCGCTCCGGAACGATTTTGCTGCTACACCACAAAGATAACAGCTAAGTCGTGGCAGGACTATAAAGGGTGTCAGAAAGTAATGTTTGTGGCGAAGCTTTGGCTTATTATTATTAATTATTTTTGTCAGGAGTAGGGGTAATTGTCAACGTAATACTGAATGTGCATATTATTCTTGTTCGGCTATGCTTGCTAGAGTGAAATAGAAAGTGAATAAGAAAAAAACATGAAAAGTTGGTAAGACAAGACAAAGATTACTTTTGGTATTCTGCTGGAGGTACCAGAAAAGTAATTATTTTTGAGTTAGAGGAGCCAGAGAGTCCAGAAAGTTAGGGATACTGAATTCAGATGACAAACGAGACTAATATGTAATGAGGGAATTTCTAACTGGACCAAAGATGCTTACATTATGATGGTATAATATGATATGGATAAGATAATAATTAAATCTGTTAACTACAAGGCAAATGGATCTTGGAATAAGCAGAAAGTACTGAAAGAAACACTTAATTTGCGCAACAACTTAACAGAAGATGGAGTTAAAAATTTGATTCACATTATTATATAGTCCAGAAACACTCTTTATAAGGTTAATTACACCTTACCAGATTAATCAATACCTTTCGGATATTTATTATTTTTAAACAATCTGTTCTTTTTGATGGTGTATTATAATGCTCATTACATGAGTCAGAGTGTAATATGGTGAAATATTTTACAAGTGGGTTAATGGGTTTTCACTAACCAAAGGTGAGTGAATATAAAGCTTGACAGTGAAATATCTTGCCATTTCACTCTTACAATTGTAATAAGTAGTTTATTTTATGTGGGGGGCTGGAGAGGAGGAGATAGTGGAGGAGATAGAAGAGATGGAGGAGGAGATGGATCAAGAGAGAAGATAGAAGAGAAGAGATGAACATTAATATCTACCAACTGTTTGTCATTGTGTGTGTGCGTATGTGACTGTGTGTCATTGTGGGTGTGTCAGTGTCACTGTCCATGTCACTCACATGTCGTGCTGTGTTCTTTGTGTCATTGTGTTGGCCGCGCTTTCTAAATTTGGGGCATGCGTCATTTAGAGTGTTGGCAGTGTCATGTGGAAACTGCAGTGTGTTGTAGTGCCATGTGCAAAGGCCTAGGCAAGGCAAGAAAAGCATATGGGGCAATACTAACAGCACTACTTATTCCAAGACCACCCAAATCCACAGGCAGAGTAGCTTGAGTCCAAGAGGAATCTTCACTATAAATATGGAGGTTGACAACACTGCTCACAATGGACCTCAATATTATCGTCATAGTGCTGTAGGGTGGAGGACTTAAAACAAGGAGATGTGTGAAGCAGATATTGGAGTTTGGGAATGGCTAGTGACTTATGTAGTATTACAAGAGAGTCATGAGATGTCAGATACTTCAACCTCTCACCCACTCTCTCCAAAGCATCAATTTTCTGTACTATGGCAGTAGATATAGAGTTGACATCACCCAAAGTGGGACCCTTAAAAGGTGGCACTGGAAAGGGAAACAACTGTTGCTCCTGGAAGACAAGTTAAAATGGATCCCAATGTAGTATGCTTGCTGGTGATCATCTCTGATTTTCCATTATTTAAAACAAGCCCAAGCTCTTCTGCATAATGTATCACTCTAAGATCATGTAAAATATCAGCACAAGATCCGCCTATATGTCATCCATATACATAATGCAGAGTTCAGATCTCAGGTGCGCTGATGTACTATCAGACGGAATAATAGGGGACCCAAGGGATCCCTTTGTTGAACTCCTGCTGAGGAGATAGACCGGCCTCTCCAGTGTAATACTGATGGGGATGAGTATAGTGAGTGTACAAATGGATAGATGGATAGATGGTAGGAGCTAAATCACTCACAGCTTGTTGCATGCGATTTCTTCGGATGGAATTAAAAGCATTTTCAAAGTCCAGCTTCACTAATGCAGAAACACCTCTTTAATTGTACTGTGAATAGTTTAAATAAAATATTAATACCACATTTTGGTACACTTCCATGTAAGATGTTGAATTCCACTAGCCGTTACTAACAAAGTTGACTTTTTTCCTAACGGTTACACTAGGTGTTTTGGGTGCTCCTCCTGACCTGGAGTTTTTGCAAACTTGGGGGCGAGATGGCGATTAGGAATATTCAAGTTAGCCCAAACACAAGTGGCAGTCCTAATGAACAGTGTGGAGGTTGTTGACGAGAAGTATTGGTAGTAGACATTTTCGTTAAACTACTCTACCCAGATCTGTGAAAGTGGTCAACTCAAGGCCTCCAATGTCGAATACTTCAGAATTTGGTGTGCATGATCAGGTGGAGGATGCTTCTGCAGCTGTTTTTTAATTACTCCCAACAAGTTTGAGGAATAGCATCAAGGTAATCAAGTTTTCAGGAGTTCTGAATAGTAATGTAGCAATAGATTCCACCCCAAAAATACATAGATTTTTTTCTATTATATTAAAAAAATTGTTTGTTTTTTTTAAATAGTTTAACCATTCATTACTCAAAATCTGACAACAATTGCTTGCATTGTTGTAAAAGCATTTCCATTTCATTTTTTTAAACTATAAATATTTTTATTTGAAAATTATATCAATTTTTTTTGTGTATTCATTTTAATTTAACCAGTAATGATCAGTCAGATTGTTTAGGGGTAGAGGGTTTGAATAATCTTGGACTGTAATGTTGTTTTTTATCTCATTTTTTTTCTTTTAAGTTATTTGGCAATAAAACAAAAAAAGAATGATATTTTTTTCCAATAGTAAGAATATAAATTCACCTATGTAATAGCTTGGAAGATGTTTCATTATTATATTTAGTACTTTCTCCCACATGTATGTAGTCTTAGTGGTTTGCCAAGTAACACATACTCACACAGATACATACATGCACGCATACACTTTAATACTGTTTAGTTCAGCGAGCGAGCGAAGCGAGCGAAGCTGACTCTCAGTCGTGTTCAATTGAGATTTCATATATATGTATGTATACGTACGTCAAAATATTTCGCCCGCGCTTCTAATTACGTAAGTTAGGTAAAGCGTTCACAGTTCCAGTATTTTTCAATTAACTGGCGCGGAGAATCCTGCTGCAACTTTGTTTCAACCAAAAAGTTTATAGCTACTCTCTTCTTGAAACAATTGTGAAGTCTTTGTCAAGTTTCGCTTCTTTGCCACTGCTTTCGAAGTTTATTCAGGTAATTCTGTTAGTTTAGTCTGGGATCAGAGACTTTAGATTCTCTGATGATGGAAAGGGTTACACTGTGCACTGCAGTTAGATGTAATTTCTGTCCTATTGTTCTGTAAAAAGAGTCTGTTCGCTCGCCATGCATTTGCGCTATTCGAGCGCACCACTAGTACCTAAATTATAGTCTACCCGAAATAAGTGCCACAGCTTCTTTTTCATTTCAACAAGTAAAGCTCCGTTTTTATCGTGGGTGTCGACGTCTTCGAGCGTTTGAGCTACTACTGTCACGTGACCTTAATTTGGTTCCTGGTTTGTGGTCGTGCCAACTCAACGTGGACATACTCTAGTGGCTGGTAAATTATCTTGCTAATGCGCTGTCATGGCTATGCGTCTTACGAAATTGTACTTAATTGAAAATTCGTGTCCAATAGTCAAGTACTTAGAGTAAGCGTTATTTACTAGCGCTCTGGAAAAAAGAACATTTTCAACGGAGTCTACTTATAAAAGGCAGTTAGAAACGGAATCCTTTGGTTTAGCGATTTTTTTTCCATATCATTTGACGAAATTTAATTGCGTACAAAACTACATTGAAAATGCACTCCAACTGTCAAGTCGCGCAGATAATACCTTGTCAGTCTTGTGCTAATTTCTTCAATATCACTACTCCCAGTAGTGCTACAATAATATCTTCAATATCACTAGCCCCAGTAGTGCTTATAATGTGAGGGAGACAGGCCTAAAAACTGGTATGCTAATACAGGTAAGCGCAGGAAAGTTAGAGCTCCTGGAACTCGCTTTCCCATGGGAATCACTTGAATCTGTTGTGTTGTTTGAGCCAACTATAACAGCAGCCTGAAACCCAATAGACTGAGGACTTACTCTGGTGGCAGCAATCTAATGGAGCAGTCTCTCTGCCACAAGTGTGTGTTGCTAAGTATATCTACTTGAGCCTATCGACCTAGCCTATACACTTGGTATTGCTGAAGAACTTAATATATGGGTCATCTTCTTTTACAGGATCGCTATGTGTTGTGTCTCAGGTGCCAAAGAGACTTAGAATACACTGACTCTTCTCACCAAATACAATTCCATTATCTGGGACAAACTTAAAGAATCAGAGCTATTGTTGACCACTAGTGATCAGAACCACTATTTCCCCATCTTCCCATAGTTTGTCAGGACATTACAACCACAAAGTTCTGATTTATTTGTACTTAATTGAAAATATATGTCCAATAGTCAAGTAACTTAGAGAAAGCGTTATTTACTAGCGCTCTGACAAAAAAGAACATTTTCAACGGAGTCTACTTATAAAAGGCGGCTAGAAACGGAATTTTGGACCTGTTTTAACATCTTTTTAGTTCTGGGTTCAATATTACATATGTAGCCCCAGCTTGAGATATTGAGAAGGTATTCTTATGTTCTCTGTGTACGAAGATAAAAAAGAATTCACCTAAGTTTTCTCTATGTGCAAGATACATATCTGTCCTACCATTAAACCTTTTATTTCACTAATTGTCTATTTGTAGAGACTTTTCTCTCATTGATTATCAATATGACTGGATTAATATTTCTGCAATCTTTGAGTCTTACATAGAGAGTCAAGACAATGACTAGCTGCTGCAGGGCTTTGATTGCAGGAGTTTATTACCATTTAGGAGGAGTTTGGACCAGTTTCCAATTGAATTGAGAGCAAAAGAGAACAACTGGTGCAACCTTTGCCCCGCTTTGGGTAATCTCTTCAGTTCAGTTGAAGCTACTTAATAAGCTTTTTTTTATATTATATTATCCAGATTATAATAGGCCAAGCAAATCAGAGTGAATCAACAGGTAATTGGGCCCAGGATATGCCTAAAGTGGATGATTACTTGCTGGAGGAGTTAGCTATTCTTAAAGAAATTGTGACAATTACATATTAGCCTATAACATTAAACTTGCTTTCAAACTTACATAAAAGTAGCTATCTCTAGAAGCAGAATCCATTTCAAAATGTACATTACTTTCACTGGGTGAAGATGATGAGGACTTCACTAGGTGTAGGAGGAGTGAATGGTCCATATTGATCAGTTGTTGTAGACAATATGTTGTAGGGGCTCATCTAATTGAAAGTTTAATTTGGGGACACTTTAATTTTAGGTTTTGGCATTTCGAACGTGTAATCATCCAATCTACAATATAACATAATAATCATCTAGAAGTCGGTGATGAGATTAAATATGCAATCAAACTCACCCAAACATGTCCATTGTAATAGAATCTTTTTCCATGCGTACATTCTTTTTACACATTTTCAAACCGAACACCGTCACTGAAATGGATACAATAATACATAAACACCTAAAACTGTGCAATAAAGTTATTATTAATTGCCTTGTGAATTGTCCGTTTAGTGTTGTTGTTGAAGATCTTGAATTCTACAAATATATCCATAAAATTATTCGGTATTAAGTTTTGTATATAAAGCGTTACCTTTCGTAACCATTTTCAACTTCTGTCTTATAAGTTTCAATTGATTCCCTTAAATTCTTAAATATTAATATGCTCAAGCCATAGGTCAACTCTTATAGTACTGCAATAGTATTAGCTGAATGTAATGCACTGTGTGCACTATTATTGGATAGTGTTGATGAAACCCTACATTATTGTCTAGTCCAAATAAATTGATATTTGCAAATATTAGCTACTATTTCACAAAATAATGAATGTTGTCATTTGTGCATTAAATTAATAATTATTACCTGCAAAGTTTACTATCATTTGTGCACATTCCATTCATCAGTGTACTTTGGTTACTCTCATTAGACATTTTCCTAACATGTTCCTTTACACCGGTAATCTCATCTTGTAATAGCGACATTCTCTGTAGTAATTGCTTGTTTGCAGAAGAGGAGACAGCCAAATGATGTAGTATATCAGTGATAGATCCTTACAAGGACAATAGAATCAAATAAATATATAATAATATAATGCATATAGTAATGATGACGTGTTTTCATAAAGTTATATTCATTTGACTCACTTTCTTTTTCATCCAGACAAATCTTCATTTTCTAGTTAAGCATTACAATTATCAGCAACAGTAGCACTACCACCATCAGGAGAAATCCATTGCTCTATATGATACAGTTATCATTGTTTTACTTAATGTTACTATTTTTAGGATCTTACTTGTATAAGTCCTCTTGTGAATTGAGAAAATATCCTGCTCATAATAGCCGTAGTCACTCTAATTTGTTCCATAATAATAGAAGTTACTTCCTGAACGGAAGTGATGCACCACAAATTTGGAGTTTGTTGTTCTTGAAGCGTTCGTGTAATAATAAAGGGAACGGGAGTTCTCGATAAAAATAAAAATATATATTATATGTAATATATAGCTATAGATATTGCCTATTAGGGATAGATTTACTGTAAGGCTATTAGTTTTTGTAAATATAATTGTTTAATTATGTTATAAATATTAGCGGTCACGTTTTACTTTAGGTCCTAGGTCCTACATTGAACGCATCGCGTCGCGTCACCTTGTGAGCGCATCGCGTCGCGTCACCTTACAATTGATCGGGTTCAGCTATAAGATTGATGGCGTCAAAGTGTAATTAGTGGAATTTCAACGATATTAAGTAAGATATAAGGGTTATATAGAACCAAAATTGGTTGATTAAAGTGGGTATTGTTCCTTTACATGCTCATACATTTTTAAAGAAGGATCATCATTTTTAAACTTTCTTCTCCACAAATATTCAGGTAAGTATGTGTCAAACAAGTCATCACTTGTGTTCATGACACCTCTTTTTCGCATCATGAATTTCACCTGTGACCAAGTTCCTTCAATAGTTTGAGTGTGTGCCCCAGTGGTTGGATCCACAAAATTTATTGAATACTGAAGCTTCACAAGCCCACCAGTAAAAAACTTCCACTATCTCATTCAGCTTCAAATGGCTACCAAAAAAAAAAACTCCCATCTCTCATGGAAATTACAGATTGGCATCCAGACTTGGGGCATCTCCAGCAATAAATCCCCTTCTTGATGACAAAGTTGCATACACTGCCATACAGTTAGCACTATTCTTTAATGCTGCTCCAATTCCCTTTAACCAGACAATTGTTGCCTGCTGAATTTAAGCATTAGTTTGTTAGACGCACGTTCTGAGGGGCTGAGCGCGCGAGCGTCTCGATGAGATCGTAAGGTGACGCGACGCGATGCGCTCAATGTAGGACCTAAAGTAAAACGTGACCTTAGTTTGCTTATTTCTAGCTACTTTAGGCCTTTACTTCTTAGTAGATGTTCTATTTGAAAATAGCTAGACACAAAGTGTAGAAAAATTTTTTTTTATTTAGTTGGTGCACTTGATATAAGTTATACTTATTTTACAAGACTTATTTTGTAGAATAGAGATTGCAAAATGTATGCTATGTAAGCTACTGAAAGTTTTAGCGCGCTACGCGCTCTGTAACTGTAATAACAGAGCAGGAAAGAGCTTGTCACGAATTCGTGACAGCCGTATTCTCTTGATGCACCCGGTGTGTCACAGATTCGTGACCATCGTACGCGCGCGTTAAGTTACGGTGGTCACGAATTCGTGACGATCGTACGCAAAGGGTTACTGCTGAACTATAGCTTCATTATTCATTCTTAACTTAATTGTAAATTATTCATTAGTTTTTCTCACTCCCACAAGAAATAATTACATTATATCATAAATATTATATTGATATTACATGTGTTTCAACAGAATTACATAAACTGAAATTTATAGTATTATTAGTATATTTGTGTACGTGTTAATCATGATGCTTCGTTCTAGATGTAAATTCCTATTCCTAACATACATCTGGAAATTCAATCAAAATGTAATCACTTACAAGACCTGCTCAAAGTCATGAGTTATCGCCTATACTTTCTGGACCTTCGTTTTGCTTTAGTCTTAAATTTTTAATAAGATACAAAGTCCATTTTGCTACCTCTTGTTCATAGCTTGTATTTCTTACAGAAAAGTACTTATATAAAATACTACGTGAAAATAAAATACTGCTTTAAGAAATACTTAAACAATAATTTTACTAATTTTACATATTATTCTTACCCTTTACATTTGCAAGTAACATAATCTGGTTGCACGATACTTGAACTGAAGTAACATTTTCAAACAATGTAAACTATAATTGAGAGTGTACATGTGAATAATTAATAGATATAAGACGAGTTGACACCGTCATATTGCTATTACTCAACAGAAGATCTGTAGTAGTATTAATATCACTGTTACCTATTCCAGCTATATATTATTCTCTCATAATAATATCGTTCCAGTTCCAGAGAATATACAACATTCCATATTCTATGCAAGACAAAGTGTAATTTTCACCAGGACATACTTCAAACGTAGGAGGTGGTGGATTTAGTGTAGTTTCTAAAAATGGCAAAGTATTATCATAATGATTGGCAAACCAGTGTAGGTTATTTAAATTAATGATCTAATTGTTAATATTATATACTATGTGTTATATGGGTGAGAGGTAATAGATGTTCACGCTTTGTAGCTTTTACTGACAATTTCATTTAGTAAGCCATGCCATATTGTCTGTGAATCAAATCAAATAGCTAGTGTTTCTTAGAAAAGTATGAATGTATTTTATAGAAGTGAGATTACTACTCGCCATCTAATTGCTGTTGCTTGGTATCGATAATATAATTGGTGTAGTCTAGGAATAGTTTGGGTGTGATCACTAAGTATCACACCTCTTAATAATTCTGCCCACACCCCTGACAAAAACAGAAAAGTAAATTTGTTAATAGTTTTCTGTGTGTTTCATGGATATTTGTGAATGTTACTGCATCCAGCATTCTTACAGACCTGGTAGGTAAAGGGTTGATATGCTAATATTATATCACTGTTGTGGTGGTCTAAAAATTAATATTGCTATGAATATTACTAATTTGAAAAAACCGTATGTTACTGGTAACCCCTTGAACATCCCCTGCATACACCTCTGTTGATAACACTTATATTTTATATTTCAGCTTGGTTACTACTACTTGGTTACTTTGATATTCAAACTATTGCAGTTATAACTACTCTACATTTTGCTCTCTCCTATAATTAAAGGCTGAAATCACAGATTTATCTGACAAAATCCAGAATGTAAGTGGGATTTGCCGCCCCTCCAGTGCAACAAAGTGTTGCTCTTGGTAAAATATGACCATCCTTAGACTAAACTAATTTTAACACAATAGTGTCAACTTCGTACCCTTGCTAATATTTGACTTATCATTATTGTGTATTGAGTTACAAGAGTTTAGGTGGGCCTGATGGGTTACCTCCAGAGTTTCCTCCCCCCTTACTGCTTAGCAGGGTTGTGGCAATTACAGGAGTAAAGTAATCAATTACAATTACAATTACTTAAAATTTTTGCTTCTCAATTACAATTTCAATTACCAATTACACCTTTAAGAACTAATTACAACAAATCTCTTAGCAATTACATACAATTACATCATATCGCCTCCTCAGGATGAGTGCCTCCTCAGGATAAGTGGTCACGTAATTGGGCCCACAAAGTTTGTAATTTTGTTTTAATTCATCAATTCTCTTAAAAGAGAAAAGTTATGTAAAAACTGAGAATTCATTTTCTTGCTAGCAGCCATGTGCTTTAGAACTGACCCTTTACCAAAGTGGTCTTTAACCCCAACTACTTGCCAATTACAGGCATGCAATTACAATTACAATTACAATTACTGCAGATGGTGTAATGATTACAGCTAATTACAATTACCAATTGCAATTACCACAACACTGCTGCTTAGCTAACATATTTGTCACTAACTTACGAAATTGGGCCAAGGTACGTATCATCTGAAGATATACAAGGTATAAATCCCCTCATAATTTTATCCAGCGATGAGAAGTACTATAATGAAGTTCTCATCGGACAAACAGGCAGGGACAAACAGGTACCACAATCGCAGGCAGCGCAGAGGTTTCTGGGGATTAGTGGCATCTATAAATGTTCAGGTTCCGGGTAAATTGGCGAACTTATTGGCTGGCTATATCTAGTTAACAGTAAGCTGTGAACATCAGTACTGCATGTCTTTTAATTACTCGCGGTAAGTGGTGGGCGTGGTCATGGTAAGTGGTCGATTTGCAGACAAAATCAAAGGAGACGTATTTTATTTTAAGTAAATGATTTGTCTGACAAGCTTAAAAAAATAATTGAAATCAAAATACATATATTTTATAAAACTATTGATTGAATTAGTTGATGTATTTTTGAAATTCAAGTGGTTTATTTATTTTTTTATTTTCACTCCCTAAACAATATTATTTGAAGAATAATTGCTACTACCTGATACCTTTTCCAGTCATCATTGAAATTTGCTCACAGTTTCTTGTACTTGATCAATATCTTCACTTTTAAACAAAAATTCAGTCAACAAAACAAAAAAAACAGCTTCTCTACATTCAGCTGTGAAGAAAAAATAATTTAGTGTCACCATAGTGTAAAAATTGATCTTTGGTGTGACTTTAAATACATTGTATACGCATCCACATAATGGTAGACCATAATTATACCAGCAAGTTCCTTGCCACTTCAAGGCACTTGATGTACTTTCTCCCTGAACCATCTCAGGTGTTCTAATTCCTCTCAACTCATAAATTCCCTTTTGCTCCTCAATATCTCTGTCTTTTCTGTGTATTTTCTTTCACTTCTTTAATGAAGTAATTACATAAGTCAGCCATTACTCACCAGCTTCTATTCTTGATCTTTTCATTCTCCTACTTCTTAGCCATTCATTTAAACATGATTTTGTGTAGATTATAGTTATCTACATACTGTAGGTGAACACTCTTTCCAAACTGAATTCAGCAAATGAGACACACTGTAGGGTGATTAATTGTGGCAAGGCAAACCTGGGAATAAGAAAAGAAAATAAACAACAGAGAGTGAAGCACTTCAACAAAGAACTGGTACCAGATGATTTAATGGAAAATGTTATGTTATTAGACAATAAAATGTTACATGTCTCCTCTATTCTTGCTTTGAGATTCATAAATGTAATGGTCACTATTAGGTATAACCTTTTCAATGTATTTTATTTTTAATTTCTAGCTTATAATTACCACAGTATTATTACAAAAGCCCTTTAACTCCCTCTTGTGGTCAAAATGACCCCAATAAAACACTTGGGTTGGGCACATTCATATATATGGGGGTTGTGTTCAATCATTGCGCACCCAGCATTTTAGATAGTGTGCGCTTATAGGAATTGACCCAAAACATGTAAATTATATTTGGGACTGAAAGAGTATATATGTGTGTTGTGGTTTCAATTATGATATATTTTAAAATAATAATTAAGTGAAAGTTAAGTTGATTGTTTGTCATTTGTGATATCTAGTTTTGAATGCTCTAACCTTAACCTGGCCTCTGTGAGTGTCAGTATGTTATTCATAATAATTATATCATTCACTATCCAAAAAAAAAAAGAACAACTTTTATAAGTCCCAAAATCATCATGACAAGCTTTCATTTCAATTTTAACTCTGGATATCTTGTAAACAAACATTTAAGCAGTAGGTCAAGATGCACTGTATTGTTCATCAGATAGAAACATTATGCTTCCATTTCCAGCATCTGTTTAGGATAATGTATTAATTGTGGTCCTTTAGTTGGTAGTCACATGAATAAACAATCCACAAGCAAACTGTTATACAAGCAAATCATCAGGATATCCGTGAAAGTGGATTGCCCTTCCCCCCAAAAATGTAAATTCCCAGATCACTTGACAAACCTGCTCCAAATGGGAATGTTCAAATCACATGACCACGATAATGGTTTGCATAGGTTAGGGTAGTTGGGGCTAAATACACTGGTAAGGGTTCCAAATTTACGTGTGTGGTGGAAGCAGTTTAGAATAGGGTGGGGGGGGTAACTTAAAACACAAATTATTCATCAAAGTTGTGACACCCACTGCTCGTTAGGAAGAAACAGGTTTCCTTTTTTGTTAGCCAGTGCCTCAAACAAACTTCAATCTTGTCTTAGTCTCTTTATTTTGATGAAAATGTATTTATTATGGAATGAATCATATGGGTTTAACAGTAAAAATACTATACTGATGGTGTTACTGCGGGTTTTATTATCAAAATCAGTACATCAGTACACTGTACTTATAATATATTATATAATTATATTTAATGTATACATATGCATAACAAACTCGTTTGGTAATATTAAGTCAATCACAGTAGGTTTTGTTCACTAAATTTATTCATGTAATAAGTTATTTGTCTCAAAATATCTGAAATTTTTAATTACACAATTGTACTATAATAAGATATCGTTGATACTGAATGAAAACTTGAACTTACTATAAGAAACGATTCACTTTAACTTTCAAATGCTGTTTTGACTATTCCATCATGTTTTTAGATATTTAGTAATATTAATTAATTATAACTAAACTATTTGAAAGTTATACAATAAGTAATGCTGTTATCATACTAACTTCTCCACTTTCAACTATTAAATACTCCATTAAAATGGCTCACTTAAATTTTCAAAGGAAATGGTGCAGAAGTTATCTTTAACCAGGAACTTATAATCAAACAAACCTTTAAAGTTTACTATTTCCCCCCTCCTATAATCCCCATCTGCATATGCATTGTTTTTAAATTTTTGATACAATATATGACAAAGAAACTGAAAGATGATATTTTTGATTGTACATCACTATGAGAAATGAAAATCTAATTTTTCATAATATTTAAATAATTATACTATTAGTCAATAATAATAATCTTCACTGCAATAATAAATCATTTATGATACTTCAGTAAGCAAAATTCTTTCAATTCAGTAATAATAATTTCCAATTTTACATTCCTGAGTGATTGTCATATTGTCACAAAAAATAAAAATGATAAGGTACAACCATTTTATTTTTAGCCGTACAAATAAATATAAACTGGAACCAATTTTACACTCACCAACTAGTCCTTCTTCTGATTCTTATCGTGTCCATAAAAATGCAATATTTAGCACCAGAGATAGGACAATTATTACGGATCCAATAGGAGTAATAACAGTTTCAATAAGATTAAAGTTTTCACAAGTACAATTATCTGGGGACGAATTCAATGTCACCCTGTGCAAAACTGAAATAAAATGATACTGATAAAGATATAAAAAAAGAATACAGAAATATATATAAAAATGTTTCATTTGAGTGTTTAGATACTAATACATTAATTCAATTCGAGTTTTTCTTTCTCTGCTGAATTCCATATGCTGCATTAGGTGCTACAGATGTCACTTCTTTTTCTGAGTCAACTTGTTCATATAATGGAATACTCTGATTTATCTGACCTCCTGCTTCAATTTTATCGTCATTTTCATTGGATGAGCTGCATTACAAGTATGATAATTTTAAAGGATGAAAGCACTATACGAGTAGTTGATAATGCATGTGAATGTTCTAAATATCAGTAATAATATTGTTACACACAAGAATAAATCTTTCCTCAAAATATTGTCTTCCAATCAGTTTAATTGGCATAAATATTACATACTTACCAACTAGTCTTTCTCCTGATTCTTACTATTCAATAACAAGTCCAATATTTAGTAAAATAGATATAACAATTACTACAGATCCTATAGGCAAAATTATAGTCTGAAAACTACTAAAGTTTTCACAAGAACAATCATCATAGCAAGAATTTAACGTCACTACATTATTGAAGCTCTTCTTGGTATCTGAAACAAATGAGAAAATGTTTTATCAAAGTAATACAAGCATAAAATTAACTACTTGAATCAATTAACATTCATACCAGTCCTTATAGTTGTTATAAAAGATCCGTCTTCACTGATATTATCTTGATTGATAGAATTTATGTTGTATAAAATATCTCCTATGACTTTTATTGAATTGTTCCTTAATAATATAGTAAATTGAAAATCTCCAATTTCTTTAAATTGTTGCAGCAGTAGGTACTAATATTATATGAAACTCCAACTCTTGACAGGAAAACAATATACAAGTTATCTGTTGATATTGTTTTTCTATCATTTCCAAATTTTGTGGAAATATTAACATAATAGTAAAATTCATGTCTAATAGATTACTCCATCTAATGTGAATAGTACTAATGTCAGTCTTAGTAGTATTATAGACAATGCTAAAATTCACTGGAGTAGAACAATCTGTCAAATAAGGAATTAACAACACAAAAAATATTAAACTAAAGCTTATTGATCTACACTTTTGTTCAATGTTAGTAAGCTTAAGTTATACAATAAACATTTAGTTTAATTTATCATAAGGTAATAAGTATGGTAGGCTTCTCTGGTACTCCTTAGTTCATTATACTAATACAACAGCAAAGTCACCAGAATTTAAATAGTAAAGAATTCAGTGTTAAAATCAATAAATTCAAGCTTGTAAAAAAACAATAAATTGCTCATTATTTTGAAGTAAATAAAGTTTCACTGTTTTCATTATGTTCATATTTACATATCCACATGGTTTTTGTCACAGAATACATTCGTTTGAGTTATTTTATTCTATAACGACCAGAACTGAATTTAATGTACTGCATGGTTTGAAGTACATTCTGAAGTTAACTGGTTTAATTATCATAGATACTTTCACAGATATTCATAAAATTAATAAAGTAGTATACTTAGACCTACAATATATTCTGTAGACAACATTTGTCGTAAATCTGTTTGCTTTTAAAGTCAGCACAAAAAACAAATTTTTACATGCTCATGAGAATTTAGTTATTTCTTCACTTGCCCATTCAACTTAATTAATTCATCATAGTCTCGAAATTTACTATTAGTATTATTTGTGATAATGGACATTTATTAAACCAACGAAATAAGCATCAGAGAATAATGCACTTCACTAAACTGTTGTAATATGTGTAACACCTCTAAATTAGTTAGAAATATATTTTCAAACAACTATCAAAAATAATATAATTCATGTAACGAACACTATACTAAAAAATCACAAATGAAAATAATACATGGTGTTATTTGTGTTATGCACTGAATGTGTTCATAGTCTGTTAATACTTCAGTTAGTCACCCATGAATTGAGCTGAATAAACACAAAATTGTAGCACTGGTCCACACCCACCTCTACTAACCTACAACGTTAATCCTTCTTGATTCTTGATTACACGTCACATTAGCTGATAGAACATTCCCAGATAAAGTAAACTGCAGTGTTGAACAGACAAAACTATTGACCATACTCAATAAAGTAGTGTTTACTTCTTCACTGCGGCTTTGAACAAGACTCATTGGTATGTTTAAATTTTCAGCAAGAAAATACCTCCTTGACATCATTCATTATAACTTGTCCATTCCCAATATAAGTTTCCAGTACTTGATTCATTACAAGTTAGAGTATGCACTTGCCCAGGACAGACATTAATAATAATATATTCTGTTGGACAAAGTGTAGTACCTGAAAAGGTATAATTAAACTAGGTTTCACATTTTCAATTAGATAAATCACACAATTTTCGTCTACTCCATTCCATTATAATATTTTAATGGAAATGTGCTGGAAACATGCAAACACTATGGTAATGCGGTTAAATGTAGAAAGAGGATGTAATTCTGCATTTCCTCTATCCTTTATGACATAGATATAACTTAGTATAATTATAGCAACTGGGTTGACAAACAAAGGATTTAGAACACATTAATTGTAAAATAGTGAATAAAAACTTTACAAAGTTGCAAACTAATAGAATTTCTCTTTATAATGAAAATGTTTACTTAATAAAGGTGAACTAATACAAAAAGAAGCTTTGCTCGCCATGGGCCAAAAAAGGGAGGATAAAATCTTGCTCAATTTTGTTGTCATTGACAATGACATCTCAATGTTACATCAGACTTAGGGCATATTAATGTTATGTGTGCATTTATAGTGCAAAATGAAGTGATTAAAATTTCTTTGAATAAAGTACCACCCTTAATTGTTGCGTGCTGATACACTATAGTACTTAAATCTAACATGCATAAATATGTCTAACCCCTACTACCACTTCTCTTTAGTAATTAAATTAGTATGGCCTGCTTAACTGTTTAAAACATGTGAGGGTTTGAGTGCTAATTCCTGAGCTTTAATCACTTCCTTTAATGAAGGTGGTAATTAATCAACCTTTAGCTGAAGGAATTCTCAGCAGTCAAGAAGCTCAACTCTTCCTCCTTGGAAATCTAGATCCTCATCTGGCTTTGTTATCTTTTCCTAGCCATACAGTTTACAATGCTACATGACTGGAGCCTAAATAAAGTGTCCTGCTTAGTATATAGGAATAAAACATAGCATCTACCCCAAAATTATAAAACTACGGTTACTATAAATATGTGGGCTATCTACAACCCCTTTCCTTTGCTTGAAGTCAAATGCAACAGTACCGATATCTACGAATCAAACACTCACTAAATTGAGCCCCCACCGGTGTTCTAAGCAATGCAATCCACATCAATAAGTTTTTGCTCAAGACCGACCACATCCTCCGCGTTGCTCTTAACATAAGTATGAGTAAAACCATACCTTCTCGTTTTCTATTTATGGTAAAACTTTCCCTCGGTATATAGGCTGTAATGCACTCGAACAGAAATTACTGCAGTGAGGTACATTTCCAGCATAAAACACCGCAGCATTTTTTTTTTCAATTATGGAATGTGCATTCAGTTTATAGTCCTATAGTCTCCTGAGCCAGATCCTCGGTGAAAGCAATGGTCAGGTCATCATTTATTAAGTGTATAGTTTCATTTACCTAAAATATTGGTAACACTATATTAATATGTATAAAGAATATATGGGGTGAAGTTTATTTACATCTGGTTATGTGTACTCTAGTAGACACCCAAAAATGTAGGTAGAATTGCTGGCTGTGGAATCTCTAGTAATGCCATTAATTCTAAAGTAATATTGTTGGATAATAATTTGCGTTGCTGCCACTTTTTATTCTGGCTCTTTTCAACTAGTTATTGAAACGGCAGAACCAAGGAAAATTGTCTTATTGTTTGATTGATTTGTAGTAGCTAGCCCAGAGCAGTATCCTTCATTCATTTCCATTAAGGCAGATCACCACATGTCTACAAACTTTCTCTGATAGAGGTGGGGAGCTTGTAGCCACATCTACAAGCTAGTGGATTTTCAGCTATATGTAATGATTAATGAATTGTAGGTAAATCAATATAACAAACTATGAATGGCACGGAATTGAATGCACTATTCTAGTGTTTAACAGAAAAGAAAAGATTAAATAAATGTTTACGTTTTTTATTAGTTATAATGTCATGAGGTATTTACTTAAGAACATTATAAAAAATAGTATTAATAATGTGGTGTATGTTGAAGTCCACAAGCTTAATTAGCTGTCATTTCTGTGGCTTCACTGTGACTGTCAACCTTCACTTCCTCATAGGTAGGTGTACTAAGATGCTGTTGATTAGTCACATATTTGGTCAAATTGTTGCTTCTCTCTTTGGCTCTGTATAATAGTACATATATAGGAACGATTAAAGTTTAAAAAAATAGTTTTGACAAAATTATTGAATTTGACGGCAATAAAATAATTTTGTCAACATTATTCAGAAATAAAATCAAGGCAGGTATTTATTCAACATTCCTAATATAAGTCTAGTGAGGCTCAATAAGGGAACAAGGGGAGGGGGAAGATGAATCTTAGGGATGGGTGTGGGGTAATGATCTTCGTAATAGTCGGTACTTTTGGCTGTGCTAATTCAACTACTTAATAAAATTGTTTACGCTTGTTCTAAACAATGTCAACGAACATACTTGCTTAGCGGTCAATGCTTTTAGAAGTTTAAGATTGTATTCTCTCTATCAAATTAGTCTGATGAGCTACTCTACTATCGAGTGATCGATGTTGTGTCTAGGCTGACCTGAAACCTCATATGATACTACATGTTAAAACATATCCATGAGAACATTTATATTGACTAACTTTGAAAGAGATTACTAAAAAAGAAATAGGAACATTTCAAGCGTAGCTTATGGAATACATAATGTAACATACAAATGAACATCATTTAATATCTTAGCAAGTTGACAAAACTGATGGTAGTATATCAATGTACACATATTCATGCAACCTTTGCCCTCCCAACAATGAACTGCTGGAGCTTGCCTGATAAGTCCATAAAAATTTGAAAATTTCGTGCAATTTGTTTATTAATACTATTGCCAGAATTATTACTTACCTTGTATTTCTGTTTTTTATCACTACAAATGTCATAGTGAATAGTATTACAGAAAGTATAAATAAAACAAGTAAAAAGCAGAACACCACAGGGAGAATAATTACGTAATAGTCATTGTTAGTTGCACGAATATTCTTCTCAGTGGCTATGACAGAAGTTCCAGTAGTTATGCTGTTGTCAAAGTGATAAGCATCTAGTGAACAGTTAAAATAGTTTACTAATTAACAATATTGATGACTTTAAATACAGATATTCTGCTAATTTTATAGCAATTCATGTTATGTGAATATATTAAAAATTTATAACTTTAAATTACCAAAGCCTAAAAAAATTATATAAATTAATCAAGACAGGTAATGTTGATTATCTGGAATTCATTGGAATATGTATAAGTAATATATTATACAATGTTAATTCATTTAGTCAGCACACACTTTATTGAGTGTACCAACAATTTTGAAATGTCATTTCTTTTTTTCAGAATGCACTTAGAGTAAATTATTACCAGTTGTTACTAATATATATTTAGCATTCCAGAGAGATAATCAGGAATGATATTTTAGTACATTTTTTTCCATTATAAATTATATAATGAATATTGATTTCATAAATTATGGTAACTTTGCACACCAAATATGTAATTAATAGACTTCATCCATCTGAATTTGCATAAAATAGTTTCAATCAATTCTGATTTTGTGTTTGGAGATATAACTTTTATTAAAAACAAATTATGGTAACAATAAAACTACAATAGTATTGGTTATTACATGTCCAAGTTATACTTACAATATATAATTACCTGAACTACAATTCATTTCAGATGAAGTAACTTGTATGCATGAGGTACTATTCAATACATGTTCAGTACACATATATGTATAATTAGTATCATTTAAATCCAGAGATATGACAAATTTTTTATCCATTGAACAATTCAATATTGAGATATTTCCTTCAACATAAAAATTTTCCCCACAGATGTAAGTTCTGAAGGTGATTGTATAATCTTCCATATAAATAATTGTCAGTGGAACACTAATGATTCTATTATCAATATTAAATGTTCCAAGTTTTGATGATAAAGTGATGTTAGTGGGTGATAATGAAGAATTAGTAAATTGTAAGATAAGACTGGCTCTCGTTTCCAACGGTATAAAATTTGTTATGAAAAACATATTAAATTTTGGCTTCACTGACATACAAGAGAATAAATAAAATACAACAAATTGACAGCAATATTAGAATTAATGGATAACATTAGCAAATGGCTTATTACATATCTCAGTTCATTAT
>WLWI01000434.1_pt1 | contig 40382 bp, 23 predicted proteins | sample 6701501 | NCBI WGS metagenome assembly WLWI01 (sample SAMN12718690, study PRJNA515312) | sponge metagenome | isolation source: marine sponge | host: Mycale hentscheli | place: New Zealand: South Island, Marlborough, Capsize Point | collected 2014-11-01 | reverse complement strand
GCCAGACCTCGCCCACCACTTCCTGGGCCGAGGGCGATTCGCTGAACTGCAAGGTCAGCTGGTCGATCCGCGGTGTCGCGTCAAAGGTGGCGAACAACTGGATATGCAGCTGCAGATAGCGGCTGGGACCCGGCGACAACAGCGGCGTGCCGTCCTGCCAGCCTTCGGCCGCCAGCGACGAGTCCCGCAGACCGGCGACAAACTGGTACGGCGGCGACCAAAAACTCCAATTGGACACGTCGTATTCGGCCGGCAATCGCACAATCGACTCTATACGGTCGTATTCGGCCCGCGAGATTTGCTCGAGATCGCCGTTGAGATTTTCGTGGAAGTAGAGCTGGGGATCGGGTGTGTGGCCGGTGCGGGTGCGAATCTCCACCCGGGTGCCCTCGGGTAGATCGCCGCTCCAGCGGATCTTGCTCCAGTTGACCGGCTGACCGAAGTCGAGAATCTGCGTCATATACGAGGTCTTGGGGACGAACCCGTCCCCGTAGACCTCGAATTCGGCAATCTCCCAATCGCGCAGCGGATAGGGTTCAACCGTCATATAGCGGATATACCGGGTGGGGAAGCGCAGATCGACGACCTCGTCGAGATTCTCCCGCGTCGACTCGAGCACATCCAGCAACGGATCGCTCTTACGCACCCAGCGCCGACCGGGTAGACGGCCGCAGGGGCCGTTTTGATAGGGCACGGAATTATCGCCCACCCGAATGTCGTACCAGGCGAGGAAATTGTCGGTGAAGCTATCTTCGCCAAAGGACTCGACCGACGGTGCTGGATCGGCCAAATCGCGAATCAGCAGGGCGTCGTCCTGGCGGCTGAGACGCGGGTAGAAACGGATCCGGTTGATCGGTACATTGGCACCGAAATCCACCACTATGGCATCTAGAAAGGGATTGCCTTTGCCAATCCCCGGACTCCTGTTGGGATCCTGTTGAAAGGGCCGGAATTGGGCCGTGGTGGGATCGCCATCGACCATTCTCTTAATGAGGGGGGCCTGCTGACCGTAGAAGAAGCAACCGTGGGTGCCGCCTCGCGATACACTGATCTCGCCGCCGGCGTAGACCATGGGGACTTTTGACTTGTCCGCTTCGGGGTCGGTCAGGACCATATTGACCTGCGGGTCCACATACCGGGCCTGAATAGCCGTACCGGCAAAATCGATCAGCGTATCTATACCCGCCCCAAAAGGCGTCCCTGCCACCTCTACCTGGCGCACCGATTGCCCCTCCGGATCGATCACCAAATACTGGCCCGTCTCGACCAGCGCCGCCTGCCAGGTATTGCCGTCGCCACCCAAACGGTACTCACCACGGGCAACCACCTCCTCGCTGGCACACCACACAAAAGACAAGCACAAGATCATCATCCGTTGCAGCTTGCTGTACGCGATCCTCTTCATGGCACGACAATCCTTTGCGGGGGCGTACTGTGCGAATTGTCCTAAAAGTATAGCATAGATGCGGCCAGACCAAACGCTCCTGCTGGCCAATGCGCAGAGATTGCGGTAAAATCTACCACCGAGCATTAGTTATATAAATTCTATATTATGTTGACAATAGGAAAAAAAATAGCCATTATCAATCGAAATATGCCCCAAGGGCTCTATGCTGAACTCAGAGGAGTATCTATGAGACTCTTCCCTCGCTGCATCGGCCGGCTACTAAGTGTTGTTCTCCCGGCCTTCCTGCCCATCCACGCCACTGCCTTGGAGACCGTCGTCATCGGCCAGGGTGGGCAGTTGGATTGGCGCGGTTCGGGCTCGGCGGCCGTCTCCGCCATTGACGCCCAACACCGTTCCCTACTCGCCCCCAACAAGCTCCTGTTGGGCAACGCCCCGGGCGGCCTGATCGAATTCGCCAGCGAAACCTATCCGGATGCCCTGTTGCTGCTCAAAATCATCGAGGGGCAGAATGTAGCCAACGGTTCGCTGGAACGCGGCGGCAGTATTTCGGCGCCCAATGTCTTCGATTTTGGACGCGAGGGGGCCACCGGGCAGAATATATTCGACGCCAACGATTTACGCCGGGCTCTCGAAGAATTGATAGACAGCAGCGAAGGCGGCGAGAAACTGGCTTTTGAACGCAAAAACTTCAATGCTTTGGGCACCCTGGTGGTGCTCAATATGGGCGGCCGTTTCGGTGTTAATCGCATCCGCTTCTTTCCGCGCAATACGGCCTATGCCTCGCCCACCACGCCCTTCCAGAACGACTTCATGCGCGCCTTCGAACTCTATACCAACGACGGGCTCAGCCTCACCGAGGGCGGCAATCCCATCTGGGAGCCCATACTCCTGGAGACCGGCAACGAAGAACCGGTCGTCGAAGTCGTCCTCGATCCGCCCCGCGCCATTCAGTCGGTGCGCCTGCGCGCCACCTCCAATATCAACTTTGAAATCGACGAAATCGAACTTTTCGGCAAGGGCTTCCTGTCGTCGGGTCAGTATATCTCCGATATCTTCGACGCCGGCGAACCCGCCGTCTGGGGTAAATTGCGCTGGCTCGAGGAGGTAGCGGGCGATCCAACCTTTTCCAGCCTGCAGATCCGCACCCGCACCGGCACCGACCCGGCTCCTTTCGTCTTCACACGAATCCTGTCCGGCAAGCGCGACGCCGAAGAAATTCCCTTCTCGGTCGACAGCGACGAAGTGGAAATGGAATTGGAAGAATACCAGAGTCTGCCTCAAAATGACAGCCAGGGCCGGCAATGGAACCCCGGCACGGTCAAGGACGACCTGATAAATTGGAGCCCCTTCAGCACGCCCTACCCCGCCAGCGCCGCCAACGATTCGGCGGGCATTCCCATAGCTTCGCCCAGCCCGCGGCGCTATTTCCAATTCCAGGTTCTCTTCGAAAGCAGCGATCTGGAGGCGACCCGGGTGCTGCAATCCCTCAGCCTGGATCTCCTAACCCCTCCTCTGGCCGACGCCCTCACAGGCGAAATCTACCCGCGCCAGGTACCCATTGCCGAGCCCACTTCCTTTATCTTTGCTATCCGCCCCTCGGTGCAACAGACCGACCGCAATGGTTTCGACACCATCGAAATTGAAACACCCACCCAGGTGGCGGCCATCGAGTCCATAGAAATCCTCGACAGCGATGAGACGATCGTGGCCAGCCGCCAATTTGCCAGTGCCGCCGATACCGCGCTGGCCGACGGCTTCCAGATCCTCGCCGTCGCAGCCACCCGATTCAGTGTCCGCATTCCCTTCATCCAGGACGACGGGGCGCTGGTGAAAGTGCACTTCCGCACCGAAGTCCTGACCTACAGCAGCGACTTCACCGCTTCAGTATCCCTCTCCAGCGAACCCAGCATCGCCCAGCCCGTCTTTGCCGGCAACGCCGCCTTCCTGGCCGCCGACGACGACCCCGATCTGTCCAGTACCACGGTATTGAGTCCATCCGTGCTCAGCCAGGCGCGGCTGCTCGATCAGGTTGAATTGCGCCCGAGCGCCTTCTCTCCCAATGGCGACGGCATCAACGACCGGGTTTCCATCCGCTACAATTTGCTGTCGGTGAGCACCCCCCGGCCCGTATCCATCGAGATCTACGACCTGTCCGGACGCCGCTTGCGGGTAATCCATGACGGCGATGAGATCACCGGCCAGTATGTCGACAAAACCTGGGATGGACGCGACGACCAGAACAACCTTGTGCCGCCGGGCCTGTATATCGTACGTCTCGCCATCGAGGGCGATTCGCAACAGGATCAACGCACCCGCATCGTCGGCGTGGCCTATTGAAATAGAGGCGATTGCAGAGTTGCTTTGCAGCCGCGCGACGCCCAAATGAAGTTTGGAAACCGCCTCTAATTTTTCAGGATTTATCAGACGCATGAGGGTCGGGTAGGAACCTACTCGGCCCTCTGCTCAATTATATATACTCTGTCCCCTTCCAACGCCGCCAATTGCCGCCGCCCCCCGTCCGCCCAGACCACCTGCCCTCCCTCAATTCGCTCGGCTGCTCCCAGCCCAAAAGTAAGTACCGTTTCGACCTGGGACAGGTAGCTCCGCGTCGGCATGACCTGGCGCCATTGCCGTCGCCCTCCGACCCGGACTTCCACTCGGGCGCCAATGGCGTCTCGATTGGGGGGCCGCCCAACCAGCCGTAGGCGCAACCAGTGGTTTCCCGTCCCCTGGTCGTTGCGCAATAGCAACGGCGCCCCCCCGACTTGCGTCAGGGCCACGTCGAGATCGCCATCCCCGTCGAGATCGGCGTAAGCGGCCCCGCGCCCCACGATCGGTCTTCCCAGGTCGCCGTTTTCGGCCACCGGCAGAAAGCGGCTGCGGAAGCGGTCGCCGCCGTTCCAGAACAGCTGCGCAGACTGCCGATAGGTCTGTCCTGGATCGATCATGCCGATATCGTTTTCTATATGCCCGTTGGCCTGCAATAAATCCAGGCGGCCGTCGAGGTCGGCATCAAAAAAAAACAGGCCAAACGTCAAGGCGCGCAGACTGGGGGCGCCAATCCCTTCCTCAAGGGCGCTATCGGCGAAAGTTAAAGGCTTTCCCTCGCGCACAAAAAGCGATGTGGTCTCGTCGGCGAAATTGCCCACGGCAAAAGCCAAGCGCCCGTCGTCCCGGTAATAGCCCGAATCGATTCCCATGGCCCCGGTGGCACTGCCGTGGCTGTCATAGGCCAGCCCCATTTCCTCGCCGCGCTCAGTAAAGGTGCCGTCCCCCTGGTTGTGAAAGAAAAAATTGCGCACCGTATCGTTGGCTACCAGCACGTCCATCCAGCCGTCCAGATCGCTGTCCACCGGAGCCAATCCCAGAGCCTTGGCCATAGGTTGCCCATTGGCGGGATGGTCGATATGCAGGCCCGCCGCGGCGGCCCCTTCGGCAAAAGTGCCATCGCCCCGGTTGCGATAAAAATAGGGATAAGTCCCGTCGAAGTTGAGCGGCAAGCCATAGGCAGGCCTCCCTTCGACCTGGCGAAAGTCCAACCCCTTGGCTATCGCCACCGACCAGACCACGTAATTGGCCACCAAAAGATCGAGATCGCCGTCGTTATCGCCGTCGAAAAAACCGGCGCTGGTACTCCAAGTATCCGCGCCACCGGCCACTCCGGCCAACTGGGTCGCCTCTCGGTACCCCCCGCCCTCATTGCGATAGAGCCGGTTGCCGCCCAGAGCGCTGAGAAAGATATCGGGCCAACCATCGGCGTCATAATCGGCCACAGCCGCCCCCATCCCATAACAATGGTCCCTCATGCCGGTGCGACGACTGGCCTCCTCGAAACGACCGCCCCCGTCGTTCAGGTATAAAGCCGTGGTCGGCGCCTGGTCGCCCACCGCCGGAGACCAGGCGCGGGAATTGACCAACAACAAATCGGCATCGCCGTCCCGGTCGCCGTCGAAAAAGGCGACGCCGCCGCCCATGGCCTCGGGCAGCCATTTGTCCCCCTCGGCTCCGTTGACATGGTTAAAATCGATCCCCGCCGCCTGCGTAATATCGGTAAAGGGTATAGCGGGCGGCTCGGCTCTGGCGGCCAAATCGCCCCACAAGCCGACCGCCAGGATTGCGATCATCGACCTCACTGGCCGAAAAGCCTCCGTACCTGTTTTTCCATGTCCTCTTCGGCCGCACGCCGCAACCGCCGTTCCGCCTTGGTCCGTTCGTAGCGCTCAAAATGCAGCTGTGCCTCTTCCGCCCGTCCGGTGCGTTGGTACAGATTGCCCAGACAGGCGTGGACCAGAAAATCCCCGGGCAGCAACTGCAAAAGTCGCTCGAAAAGCCCCAGGGCCTCTTGGTAGCGCTCCTGGCGGGCCAGCAAAAAACCCATGCTCCAGTGCGCCGGGACAAAATCCGCATCCAGACTCAGCGCCAGCCGCAGGGCTTGCTCCGCCTGGGTCAATTCCCCCTCTTTCCCCGTCGCCAAGGCAATTTGCAGATCGGCCAAACGCACGTGGTATTCAGGCTGGGCCGGGTTTTTCTCAATCAAGATCTGGTATTCCTCCAGAGCCCGGACCGAGTCGCCCCGGCTCTCGTGCAATCGAGCCAACTGATAGCGTACCAAACTGGAATCCGGTTCCAATTCCAACGTGCGCTGGTACGCACCGACCGCTCGCTCAGTGTCGCCGGCCATCAGATAGGCATATCCAAGGCGACCCTGTAATTCGGCCCATTGCGGCCGCAGCGTCTGCAGGGCTTCGTATTCGTCTATAGCTTCCCGGTACTGCCCAGTACTGAGATAGGCGCTTGCCAGCAAAAAACGCACGGGGCTCGCCTCTGGATAATACTCGAGAAAAGTCCGGTATTGTTCCGCCGCTTGGTCGTATTCACCCCGCTGGGTATAAAGGGTAGCCAGCCCCAAGCGCGCATTCTCGTGCCGCGGTTCCATTTCCAACACCTGACGATACTGGCGCTTGGCGTGGGTCGGCATATCCTGCTGCAGATAGGCGTACCCCAGCCAGAAATGTTGCTGTGCCTCGCCTTCCATATCCATGGGGCCGGCCCCCAGATTGGCCGCCAGCGCCAGCACTGCGAAGGCAGCCCAATACCCCAACCGCCGACGCCGGGCCCACAAGGCCCGCACCCCGTAGCCGGCAAAGAGCAACAGCAGCGGCACCACCGGCAACCGATAACGGGCAGTGACGAAAAAAAGCACCACCGACAGCATATAGACCCCGGCAAAGAGCACCAACAGCCATTCCTCTCGACTCCGCCCGCCCTGGAACAACCACAACGCCAACCCCATCAGGGCCAGCGGCGCCACCACGCCAAAGGGAAAAGCCAAACCGTATTTCCACAACAACACCCCCAGCAACGAAGAATCGGCGCGGCTGTAATAGGGATCGAGGTTGCGCAAAATCTCGTTGCCGTGCCAGAACAGATATACCTTGCGCGCCAATAGACCGCCGTAGGCAACGGGGTCGGCAACAATAGAATTCCAGGCCCGGGAGAAGAAATAACGCGATTTTTCCGCCGCCCCTTCAATGCCGGCCTCAACGCGGGGCATCTCCACCAGTTCGGCCCATTCGCGACCGGGACGAATGCCGACTGTGCGGTCGTAATCGGGGTTGTTGCCCAGATAAAAATTGATCCCCGCATTATGCGAAATCAGCACCCATTCCCCGCCTACCCAGTAATTGCGCGCGGTCACAGGGGCAATACACAGCAATACCCCGACAACGAGCAGAGCTATTTGCTGCCCCACCTGCCCGACGGGCATTTGTGCGGCCCGTTGGTAACGCCACAACCAGCCTATCAAAAAGGGCAGGAAAAGGAGAATATTGGCCACGGCCAGGGCGGATAGCCCCAAGAGCAGGCCAATTCCCAGCCAGGGCCAGCGCCCCGCCCCCGGCGGCCAGCGGACAAGAACGAATAGCAGGAGTAGATCGAGAAAAACCGCCAGTAGCGTCGGCAGCAATTCGCCGCCGAAATAGATCAGCGGGCCATAGACCACCGCCGCCAACCCGGCGCCCAGAGCCACGGCGGGGGGAAAGACACGGTGGCCGATGAGGTAGATCAGCGCGCAAATAGCCCCTCCCAGCAGGGCCTGTAGCAACCGAGGCACATAATAACCCTCCCCGAAAATGCTGAAGAGGAGGGCTAGGAAATAGGGGTAGAGCGGCGGCTGCCAGAAAGGTTCGGGACGCCCAGCCCAGGATTCTTCCCCCAGGTAACGGGCATCCTCGACATACGTCCGGGCATCGACGACGGGAACGGCAAAGAGGGGACTGGAATCAATTTCGCCGATATACCACAGGCGCAACAACAAACCGGCCAGCCCCAGAGCAAGGGCGATGCGCCCCCCTCGCCCCGAAGCTGGCCAGGCCGTTGTCATGGCGGAGCGCTAATCCAGACCGGCGAAGACGGTAATGAAGCTGCGCGTCACCGTCTCGGCTTTCTGTCCTTTGGGATCGCGGCGGTCGATCAGGACGCCCATTTGGGTAATGACATTATAGCCCTGATAGGCCGACATATTGGTGAACTGGGCCGAACCGACAATGCCGGTGAAATCCCGGGAATTGTTTTTCAAATCGTTGAAGAATGTGACTTCCAGGCCCGTCTGCAGGGTGGTGTGACTCAACAGCGAGAAACCGGCGAGAATACCGCCCAATTGGGTCAGTTCCTCGCGCCTGTCGGTCGATACCAGATCGATGCTCTGTTGGCGGTATTGGCTCTTCCAGCGCGGTTCGAGCCAGATATCGCTCCCCAGATCCATCCGATAACTCAATTTGTTGATCAGACCAAAGAAGAAATCTCGCTTGCGCAGCCCCAGCGGCACGCGCTCCTGCCGGTCCAAACGCTGGTGATACAGATCGTACTTTAGGTAGTTGGCCGTGCGCAGGCCACCGCGGTTAAAATCATGTCCCAGCCACAACGAGTTGATCCAGGTGTCCCGGGCGATCAGCGGATCTTCGATTTTGGTGGCCTCGCCGGTGCGGATATTGGCGTTGGGCAGCCACTGCAACAAATCGTCGGAGATATCGTCCTCGGCCGATTTGAGCATTTCGAACAACCGGAAGCGCCCCCAGTTCGGTGTCCGTTTATCGGCGGTGAAGAGCAAATAATTGATCTGGTTCCTCTGGTTGGAGGAGATCAAATCCTCGCGCAAAGCGCCGACGGTAAAGGCGACCTCGGGGACAATGTGGGCCCCCGCGTAGAGATTATAGCCCTGGTGGTTGCGGCGGTAGGGATAATCGGGCTGTTCGTCGTTCTGGAAGCGGTCGATCCAGCCGTTATTGTCCAGGTCAATGCCAAAGAGGAATTCGGGCCGGTCTACGTGGTGGTGCAAAAAGGGCTCTTCGTAGTCGGGGATGGAATTGCTGATGAACTGGTTGTCGTTCTGGTTGTAATCGGAGATAAAATCGTTGTTCTCGTCCCAACCGGGATAGACTTCCTGGTCGCCGGCCAACCAATCTTTGCGCACCGTATCGGGGAACTGGTCCTGATCGTCGTTGTCCTCGACCAGTTCCACTACGTGGACGCGTTCGTCCTCGTAATCGATAAAACCCGAACTCAAGGTCACGAAAGAGGTGGTCGAATAGCGCGGATCCATGCTGTAGGCCTCGCCAAAGACGAACCAGGGGTATTCGGTACGCGACAGATTCATCATCCAGGCCTCTGCCGCCTTATCGCCCTTGATGCCCGAAAAGGTCGAATGGCTGTCTTCCAACACGTTGGGGTATTTGGTATAGGAATAGCTCAGATCGTATTCGCCGTAGAAATTGAAGCCCAGGACCTCGCGCAATTCCAGCGTGCCGCCCCATATCTGGGTGGAGGTAGGCAGACCGTATTCAAAACTGACGATCCGCAGGTTGGTATTGTCCTTGACGTTGCCCTCGGCCTGAGACACCATGAGCAAAACAGAGACGTCGGAGGCGTTCAATTGCCGGTCCGAAGTCACCCACACCTGGTAGTCGTTGCCCAGTACCAGCCGAAATTCGACTTTGGTGATCTCCTCTTTCGAGCCGGAGGAGCGGTTGATAAAGCTGGGGCTGTCGAAGTCGTAGCGCAGGCGGATCTCCTCGGTGCCGTCGGCCGAAAGGAAACCGCGGCGCACGAAACCGCCTTCAATGGTGGGCTCAAAGCGGATCTGCTTGCCCTCGTCAACCGAGCCATCGATATAAGTGATGATGATATCAGAACCGGCCGGAAAAAAGGCCGCCCCGCCCTCGCCGTCCTCCGGCGAATCGTCGCGCAGGACTACCTCAATGGCCGAGACCGTATTGTTCTGATCCACCGTAAGCTCGCCGGTGACCGGGTTGCCTTTGAAGCCATCGATAAGGGTATTGGCCTGGTGGGCGTTGACTCCTGTTAAACCGAATTTGGCAAAATCCCCTATCTGCGCGGTCACCCGCCCCCCCAGCAAGGTGGTGGCGTTGGTGACCAGACTCTCGAGGTTGTTGGTAGTGACACCGCCCGGCGAACTGAGCCGCGAATAGATGACCGTGGCCTCATATTTATCCATGGCATAGTCGAATTGGATGCCATCCCACCGGGGCTTGGAAAAGGTCATCGGCGTCAGCGTCGAGCGGATCTGGTTGCTGATGGTAATGGCGTAGTGGTGCTGGCCCTTGGCATCGGACGATACGACCAGGCCACCGAAAAAACCGCCGAAATTGCTCGATTTCAACACCGAGCTGCCGAATTGCTTGGGTTGGGTCTGGGAATTATTAAAGATCAACCAGCCCTGGGTGAGGAAATTGCCGTAGAGATCGTAAAAATAATCGCCCTCCAGCGTCGTGCTGACATAGCGCTGGTAGTACTGCCGGGCGTAATTGGAATATTCCCACTGGCGCCAACGGTATTCGTTATACAATTCCTGGGGCACGTACCAGCGACGCTTGGCCGGATCGAGCGCCCCCATCAAAACTCCGGAACCCCGCGGTTCAAAGGAGACCTGGCCTCCTCGATCCACGGACCCTAGACGGTTGCCGTAATCCTGCGCATAGACCCCACTACCCCAAACAACACCAACAATTAGCATAGAAACAGACAGAAAAAGCAGACGCTTACCGGTCATAAGCCTCCTCCTAAAAAAGAGGAAAATATATCGTTGCCAATACAGCTGTCGATACGGCCTCCAACTCATTGGCCCTGTTGGCCAGCACCGCAAAAAATAAAGGTAGATGGCCGGGGTCGTATCGCCCAAGTCGGAAAAAACCGCCCTCTTCTACTTTCAGCCCCCATATTAATATAGATCGACAAGACTTGTCAAGCGGTTACAAAGACGAAAAGCGGCCATAAGCGAAAATGGCCGCTTTTCGTCGATCAATTTCCTTCTTTTTCAATAAGCCACGGCGATTAAATGCGACCTTGTCGCCGAATCGGCGTCGCTGTCCACATCGAGTTCCACCTGGCAGATATAGAGTCCCGGGGGCACTCTATTGCCCTGATCGTCTCTACCGTCCCAGCCGATGACCGCCTTACCGCTGGCTACTTTCTGGTCGTCGGAGATACCACCATGGTTCTCCCAGACGCGGGTACCGTCCAGGGTGTAAATCCGCACCCGGGCATCGCGCTGGCTGGTTATCCGAAACACCGAAAAACGGATCTGGGCAATATCGTTGATACCGTCGCCATTGGGCGTGAAGGGATTGGGGCTGATGGCGAATTGGTCGATGACCTTGGTTTCGAGGGGCACCCCGATGGACAGGGTATTGCTGCCCAACGAAGGCAGGGCGTCGCCGGCCTCAATATCCTGCCAAGGGGCCGACCCGTTTGTCCCTCCCGAACTATTGCGTACCGCCATCTCCAGGGTGGTGCCATTGAGGAATATCGGCGCCTTAAAGCGCAGACGCACCATTTCCCCCGCCCCCACCACAGCGCCCCGGTCGTTGGTGGACAGGCGGTTGTAGGATGCCGAGTCGAGGGAATCGCCCCGGTCGTTAAAGGGCGACGGGGCCCCGTCGCCGCGCAAAATCCGGAAATAGCGAATCGGGCCCTTTTCCTCCTCAGGCAGTTCTTGGTAAGCACCTTGGCCGACCTCTTCGAGCTGGCGATCGCCGTTGGCGGCAAAAGACTGGCGGAAGTAGAGGATTTGTCCTCTTTCCTCCGGGTCGAGCACGCCGTAGGAAGCCCCGGTCAGTGGCAGTCCGTCCTGGCTCACTGGTACCTGCTCCCCTTCGGCGGTCAGACGATTGTAGGTGCGGGGGACATCGGGGAGAATATTGAGGCGGTCGCCCAGTACAATGGCCAGGCTGTCGGCCGCCTGGCTGGCGACGACCTCGATTTGGGCCCCGTCGCCATCGCTGAAGACGCCCATCTCGGCCCCGGGCCTGAATACCTGCTCCGCATTGCCTGCCGCATCAGCTTCGAGTCCCACTTCGAGCAATTCCAGCCCTTCCACTCCGGGTAAGGTGAGGAGTATTTCGTCAAATCCGGTACTGCGCGAAGAGGCGGGGTTTTCGATAAAATTGGGTTGCAGATACACGTCAAACGTGTCCACCACCCCCGGTTGCAGCACTTGCGTCGGCCAGACTTCGGCCAGCAACCGCTCGGCCACGGGATTGACCAATTCAATTTCAATGGAACGGATGCCCGCCGCCGCATTGCGGTCGATGCTGCTCATTTTAACCTGGATCTCGAGGTATTTCCGCAGTCCGGGCGAAGTCACCCGACCGCCCGATTGGACATACGCCCGGCTCCAGGGACTCCAGCCGCTAGTGGGCACAAACGTCGTATCGGCCGGACCTTTGAAACTGCCCAGGAGGTTCTTCCAGGCGTCGCCGGTAATTTCGGTGCCTCCCTTATCGAAATAACGCACCTGCTTGCCCAGCAAATCGCCGGTGCGGGTGCGAATCTCCAGGCTGGTCCCCTCCGGTTCTTCGCCCTCCCAGAAAATACTGCCCAGATTGCGCGTACCCGGCAATTCGATCAGATCCGAAATAAGCACCGATTCGGCCGCGTAGCCCTCCGAGAAAAGCTGGTACTCGGCTATGGTCGGCCCCGTCGAATAGCCGCCGCGGCGCGAGGGTGTATCCGAGACAATGGTGATCTCCATGAAACGCACCTTGGGCGGCTCCGGAAATACGTCCATAATATGCTCGTAGCGGGTAGACAGATTGTGCTCGCGCTCCAGATCGCTGAGACGCCGCCATTTGAGCTGGCCGTTGCCGTCGCGCGAGCCGTCCGAGCCGCGGATTATATAGCCGTCGATCAGAGTACTGGGTTGGGCCGAGGACATGCGGAAGGCGTCGAGCCACAGCGTCGCGCCGATATCCATCAGCAGGATGCCGCGATCGACCACCGGCGACCACACCAGATGGCGCGAATTGGTACCGGCATCCCCATCGAGGGCACTGGCCGGAACATACGTATCCTGGGTCCCGTAAAAACCGGCCGCACCGCCGCCGGCCACCATCCCCAGGCTGAGATTGTCGCCGTAACCCCAGGTTTCGATATCGGCCAGGCGGGGCCGTTCGCGGATATAATAATCGATCCGCCCCTTGCGTTCGTCATCCAGATCGTCGTAGACCGCCTTGTCCACCGGCTCTTCAAAGCCCTGTCGGTTCTGGACGAAATAGACCACGTCGCCCCGTTCACCCGGAGCCAGGGCCTGCCATTCCTCTTCGCTGATTAGGACGCCACGGCCTGCCGTCGTTTCAGTGACGACAATACGGATGACTTCGACCATTTTACCTGTCCAGTTGAAGTCGGAGCGGAATTGGGTCAGGCCAAAACCAAAGATCCGCTGCCCCTGGTTGGGCGCCCGGGTGCCGCCCAGCACCTCGAATTCAATCTCGTCCTGGTCCTGGTTGATGGGCACCTGAAAAGGGGCTGCCAGCACCCGGAATTGGCGGAAGGGATCACCCAACCCCTCCTCAGCGAAGTGCATGATGAGCGAATCGACCGCCACCACCCGCCCCAGATCCACTTCTATCCACCAAGTATCCAGCGGGTCGTCGGGGTCGGGTTCCCAATAGGTGGTCGGATCGCCGTCGAGAATATTGGCCGCGTCTTGCGGATTAGACCCAGCCCGGCTTATGCCCGGCCGCAGGAAATAGGACCAGATGGGGGCATCATCCCTGTCGGTGATGATATTGCCCCGCACATCCAGGCTCTCGGTGCTGTCGAGATTGATGACAGCCGTCTCGTCCCTCTTGCGCCTAAAATCCGGTAGGACACGGGTGAAGGTCTCCATATCGTCGAGAATATTATAGCGAGTGCGCGAAAAATGGGGCCGGACCCAGCCGTCGCCGGTGGCGTCCACCGTATGGGTCGGCAGATTCCAGCGTTGCCAGTGCTGGGCTGTATTGACCACGACGCGACTGCTGGTGACCCGATGTCCTTTAAGCTGGGCCGAGGCCGAGTGCCAACTGACCAACCCTAGTCCCAATGCGAAGACCCCTATTTGCCCGAATCGCCAAAATAAGCGGGAGTGCCTCATCGCTGCCTCCTGGATAAGCAAACGCAGATATAAAACCGCCGCCGAATTGCCAGCGGAAAACCGGATAAACTCGGCGCCGAGCCCTTGTCGGATACAATCAAATTGCCTACAGCATACCTAACCATCTGAATAATAGACGCCTAAGCGACGAATAAGTATATCGCCCTTACGGGAACGGCAAAATGGCTCTACTAATAATGTAATGGGTGAGTTTTCCATTCCCTACTATTTTTTCTCGCTCAGTAGCAGGCTATCGGGCAGGGCGCGGACCAGATTCCCTTCGTAGATGCGGACCTGGTCGACGTATTGGGCCCGCACCCCTGTCATCAATTCTTGTAGCTTCCGCTGTTCCTTTTCGATGCGCAGGAACCCCCGGGCCTGGCGCTGGGCCTGATCAAAGGGCCGCACGCCCGGCTCTTCGTGTTGCAAAACCCGGAAGACGGAGAAGCCCCCTTCCACTTCGAGCGGACCCGACAACTGGCCCTGGGGCGCCCCTAGTACGGCAGGTATAAGCCGGGGATAGCGAATCCGCCCCCGGGCATGAAAGTGGAAGCGGTTGCTGTATTTGACTGCGTCGCTGCGCTGGCTGCGTTGAGCCAGATCGGCGAAGCCAGTTCCCGCCTCAATCAATTGCCGCACCTGCTCGGCCTCAGATAACGTGGGCAACAGCACCTCTTCGACCCACACCGCTCCTTCCTCGGTAAATTTCTCTGAATGCTGATCGTAATACTGACGTACCTCCTCGGCGGGCAATTCGATCTGTTCCAAGACCCCCGTCTTGCGCAGCTTTTCGAGCAGGGCCTCCTCCTGGGTGCGGCGGGCCAGATCGAGCATCTCCGGCTCGTCGTAGATACCCGCCCGGCGGGCGGCTTCTTGCACTATAAAGGCGGAGAAAAAATGGCTATCCAGCGTCCTGGCAGCCTGCAAACTGTCGGCAAGGCCGTATTTGACGTGGCGGCGCACCAATTCCTCGTACACTTGACCCAGCCTCACCGCGCCGCCCTCAAAGGTATAGAGTTCCTCCGTGCTGCCGGCTATGGGCGCGAGATCCTGCTGGCGGTACGCCTGCACCAATTGCCGCAACACCGCCCCGTGCAACCGCACCTGCATGGACTCCCGCAGCAAATCCAAGTGTTCGCGCTCAATTTGGACCAGACGCTCCTCAAAAAGGATTCTTTCTATGACGCTGCGATAATCGTCGTAGGTGGCCTGACGCTCGGCGACAAACCGAACCACGTGCCAATTTGGGCCTGCGGGTATGGGCTGGGATATCTGATTCAAGGGCAGAGACTTGAATACCTCGGACGGGATGTGCATACGCGGGGCCATATGAGCCCCGACAAAACCCAATTTGCCCCCTTGATTAGCCGAGCGCTGGTCGAGTGAATGAGCCCGGGCGATTTCCTCGAAATCGCCGCCGGCCTGCAATTGCTGCGCAATACTGTCGATCTGGGCCCGGCTCTCCACCAAAATGGCGCTTACCTGGCGCTCGCGGTCGAATCCCTCTGCCGAGAAATAGCGGCGGATCTCCTCTTCTTCCACCCGTGCTTCGGGAACAATATGGCGCATCCGGTACAAATTGCGCACCCGGCCATCGATGGCATCGGCGACTTCCTGCTGCACCGCCCGGGTCGTGTCCAGCCCCCGGACTTGAGCTTCGAGGAGCAACAAGCGTCGGTCGACCAGCGATTGCAAGTAATGGTGCCGGGCTTCGTCGCCCGTTTTGCGAGTGCGCAGCCCCTGGGGCAAGTCCTCGACAAAAGCGCGCACCAGTTCGGCGTCTATGGTATAGGGCCCGACCTCGGCGACGATAGCTACATCTTCGTTCTGGCCACAACCACTGTGGAACAACAGGGCGGAAATAAAAACCGCACTCAGATAAGACATTGAAGATCTCCTGGCGAATTCACTGTATATAAATCATTTTCTTGCTGACCGTCCACTCACCCACTTCAAGCCGATACAGATACAGCCCACTGCCAAGGCCGACGGGGGCAAAATCGAACCAATAGCGGCCCGCCTTCTGGAAGCCCTCGAATAATACCTCCGCCGCTTGGCCCAAACCGTCGTATACAGCCAGCCGCACCGGTGCGGCCCGATGGACGGTATAGGCAATATGGGTGCGGGGATTGAAAGGATTGGGAAAATTGTCGTCCAGGACCGGAGCTCCGGGTGCCACGGGCTCGACCTGTCCGGTCCACGTATCGCCGCCGTCGGCGGGCCGGAAGAAATGCTCACCGCTGTAGCCGTCCCCTTCCAGCCCTGCATCCACCAAGACTGAATGCAGAAGATTGTTATAGCCGCTGACCGCTTCCCAAACCCCGGTATTGGCCAGGCGAATAGCATACGCCGGCAGCGGCCCCAAGGTAGGGGCTGGATCGGGCAAATGAAGCAGCATATCGTACTCCCCTGCCGGCACCGAGGCCGGTATGCCCGCCTCTACTACGAGCCGCACCGGCGCCCCCGGCAACCAGCCACGAGGGTCCGCCTGCAGCGGCAACCGGTACAGGGTCCCGCTGGACTGATGGCGCAGCAAAAGCTCCACAGCGCGCGGATTGTACGGGCTAGCCCAGCCATCGTTGACCAATACCAATTCGAGCCGCAAGGCCTGGCCCAGCCCCACCCTCTGGGGCAGACCTGCCTCCTGCAGCCTAAAGCGGTATCCCAGCCGCCGCCGGACCTCGTCCATGCAACCTCCTTCCACCCAACCGGCCAAGACTTCCGGATGGTAGTCCTTATTGAGCACCGACCAGCGCATCCGCGCCAGATCGACCAAGGCGTGGGCACAATCGGAAAAGGCACTGGGATTGCAGGTCTCGCCCCCCTGCGGCACAAAGCGGTTGTCCAGCGCCAGATAGGCTTTGTCGGCCTCGATGGCCCCGTAGGTGCCAAAATCCGTGGCGCTGGCCAAGAAACAATCGTTATGCGCCCCAGTGCGGGCCCGGGGCGTCCCGGCAAAGGCTTCGGCCGGCGCCAAGGGCTCGTCGACAGCGAATATGCGCCGCTTGTAATCGGGCGTCCGCACCACCGCCATGCGCTGGGACGGCAGAGCTTCGAGCAAATACAGCAGCACGGCGCGGCGACTCTGGGTATTATTCAACCCGTTGGTCGAATAATACCACTCGCCCCAGGCGCCAATAAAACCCGCTTCGACGTAGGCGATAATATCGGCGTGGGCCCGCAAGAAAGGCTCGAGCTGATCGATATGCCCCGCAATGATTTCCAGCGGCGCGTCGGCCCCGTCGATATTATCGGTATAGGAAAAGCGCAGGACCAGTTTGACCCCACCCTGGCGGGCGCGGTTGAGATCACTTTCCAAGTCCTCTAAAAAGGCAGCGTCAAAAGGACGGTCGGCAAAGTGCGGCAGGGTAAAAATGCGCTGCACGACGGTTATTTGCTGGTCCTGCAGAGCCGCGAGAAAGGACTCGCTCAAAGGCCGACTGCGGTAGGCGGAAAAACCGCGCTCCGGATTGGCGATAAACTCGTCGGAGGCTTCGTATACCACCTGCTTTTGCCCCCAAGTGGCCTCTGGGGCCAGCCCTGCCAGCCCGCCGCAACAGAGGGCGAGAAGCCAGACCGGGGCCTTGGCCCTAGCATTCAACACGCGCGACAATACCCAATCCCTCATCTTATACCCGTTTACCTTCAAGCCATCCTGATGGTTTGATCCGCCCGCAGCACAACGAGCCAAACATCAGGGCACCAGTGCTTCAGATAATGCCATCAGTGCTTCTTATAATGTGATTGATAGTCCCCCAAAAACTGCCTATATTGGGTCTCGACAGCGCCAAATCGTGGATCTATTAGTACTAAATAATCCCCTTCTAGCCCGCAAGCGATCCACCGCCCATGGAAACCACCCCCCGGCTCCTCTTAATCAAAGCCCTTATCTATCTGGTGCTGCTGTCCTACCTGGCCGTCGTCATCTATCCCATGGTATGGCTGCTGTATACCGCCCTCAAGACCGACCAGGACATCTTCCTCAACCCCTTCAGCCTGCCGGCCCTGAACGATCTGCAATGGATCAATTTCGCCAATGCCTGGACCAAGGGCCACTTTGGCGACTATTTCTTCAACAGCGTCCTGCTAACTATATCCACCGTCGCCCTGTCGATGCTCTTGGCCGCCATGGCGGCCTATGCCCTGTCGCGCTTTTCCTTCCCGGGAGTCAGGCCGCTGTTCTTCTTTTTTCTCGCCGGCCTCATGATCCCGCTGCAACTGGCCATTGTGCCGCTGTTCTTTCAGCTCAAGGATATGGGCCTGCTCAATTCGCGCCTGGGTTTGCTTATTGTCTACATCGCCTTTGGCATGCCTTTCGCCGTCTTCATACTCACCGGCTTCTTCAAATCGCTGCCCTCCGGTCTACACGAATCGGCCCTTATAGACGGGGCCGGCGAGGTGCGCGCCTTCTGGTCGATTATGCTGCCCTTGGCCCGGCCGGGGCTGATCACCGTGGGCATCTTCTCCTTTTTGGCCACCTGGAACGAGTTCTTCATGGCCTTTATGTTCCTCTCAGGCGAGGGCTCGCAAAGCCTGCGCACCCTGCCTCTGGGGCTGGCCAATATCACCATCGTCAGCCAGTACCGCAGCGATTGGGGCATGGCCTTCGCCGGGCTGGTGCTGATCATGGCGCCGACCATGCTGATCTACGTCTTTTTGCAGCAGCACCTGACCAAGGGGATTACGGTGGGGGCGCTGAAGGGATGAAGGCCCTTTAATTGACAAACTGACTAATTTGTTGTCCCATCGATAGTTATATTGGATTCGAAATACGTGAGAATATCATGCAGCAATATGATTATACTCATCCTGTCAGCACCCTTTTAACTCAGGGTGATTGTCGAAAAACAGCGAAGAAATGGCCGGATTATGTAGAATTGGGGTTGGCTGCTGAACATATCCCGGAACTAATCCGCATGATGACGGATGAGGAGTTACTCTGGGCGGATTCAGAAGGTGTTGAAGTATGGGCGACAATCCACGCCTGGAGAGCTCTGGGACAACTCCGGGCGGTTGAAGCGATTAAACCCTTGTTGAGCCAATTATATAGAATTGATGACGAAGACGATGATTGGATAGGAGAGGAATTTCCCGATGTCTTCAGCCTGATCGGCCCGCCAGCCATCCCTTCCCTCTCTTCTTACCTCAACACTGGATATGGACTTTTTGCTAAAGTATGTGTTGCTGGGTGTATTCAACAGATCGGCAATAAATACCCAGATGCCAGACAGCAGTGCATTGAAATACTAACGGGAAGGTTGGGAAATTTCGCCAAAAATGACCCTACCTTAAACGGTTTCTTGATCAGCAATCTCGTAGATCTCAAGGCTGTTGATTCGCTCGATACAGTTCGCAGTGCCTACAAATCCGAGCGGGTGGATCCCAGCATTCTCGGGGATATAGAAGATGTAGAAATCGAATTGGGCGTTCGCGACAGCCGTTCATCACCGCCGCCAGAATTTGAGTGGATTTTCGATGGCGATAACCGAGCCCCAGACAATACGACCATAATTCGCGCAGAGACTAAAATCGGCAGAAACGAACCTTGCCCGTGCGGCAGTGGGAAGAAATTTAAGAAATGCTGCCTGAATAAATAAAGAGATGCGCCATTATGTTCCCGGGCACGACTGGGGAGTACCGCAGCGATTGGGGCATGGCCTTCACCGGGCTAGTGCTGATCATGGCGCCGACCATGCTGAGCTACGTTTTTTTTGTAGCAGCACCTGACCAAGGGCATCACCGTGGAGGCGCTGAAGGGATGAACAGCACTTGTCCAAACATAAAGGCCCAGCAAGTGTATATTATAAAGTACGAGCATGCCGGAAGATCGGCCTCTCGGGATATATTTCAATCAGCTCTTTCGAGGTGGAGAAAGATGGTTCAAACACAGATAGAATTAACTGAAAAGCAGATGGAAGCTTTAGAAGAATTGGCCGAACAGCGCCATATTTCCATTTCTGTGCTAATTGGTGAGGGCATCGATTTTCTGCTGCAAACTAAAACTTTGTCTTATAGCGAAGATCAAAAAAAGCGCGCTTTGGCGGCGGCCGGACGTTTTCAGTCGAACCTGGGAGACCTGGCTAAGAATCACGATAGCTATTGGTCGAATCCAGACGCTTTATGAGTGTCTTTGTTGATACATCGGGCTTTCTGGCCGTACTCGATTCCGATGACCAGGAGCACGAAGAAGCCAAAGGAATCTGGACATATCTCGTAACAACAGGTCAAGTACTGCACTCCAGCAATTATGTCTTATTGGAATCCTTCGCCTTAATACAGCGCCGTTTAGGGCTGGAAGCTATCAGGGCTGGAAGCTATCGGGGTCTTCCAACGGGATGTTATTCCACTGCTCCGCATTAAATGGGTAGACGAATCGGTACATACTGTGGGGGTGACTTCGGTTCTCTCGGCTTTCCGCCGTGGACTCAGCTTGGTGGATTGCACCAGCTTTGAGGTAATGCGGCGTCTAAGTTTAGACAAAGTTTTTTGTTTTGATCGCCATTTTGAAGAACAAGGCTTTAGCAGAGCTACGGTGGATCGCGGAGGAAGACGATGACGATACAGATTAGCAGAACAATTGAGATAGATGGATACAGGTAGATAGGGAACGTCGATTCTCCAAGCGCACAAGGAACCTCAATGAAAATCACACTGACTTCTGATCTTGAAAGTACCTTGGTCAAGGAGGTCCGCAAGCAAGAAACACCCCCAGAGCTACTCGCCCTCGATTGCCTGAAAAAGTGGAGGTCGTATTGGCGACCTCTTTCTTCTGAGAGCAGTTGAGGGCTACTTCAAAATGCTTCACCTTGAACTGACCAGAAGGATGAACCTGAAGCCGATCCTTCCATCTCCTTGTCTGCGGCCTTTCACCTTGGCCTGCCTTCTCCTGGCCGTCCAGGCCCAGGCCGCCCCCCAGCGCACCACCATCGAAGTGCCCATCTTCGAGGGCGGTTGCGGCCTGACTTTTTTCTACGAAGCCGCCCGCAGCTACGAGCGGGCCCGCCCCGACGTCGCGGTGGATCTGTACGGCGATCCGCGCATTGCCGACAAAATCCGCGTCCGCGTCCTGGAGGGCGCCTACCCGGAAGTGACCAACGCCGGTCTCAACTACTGGGCCCTCATCCGCAACGGCCAGGTGCAGCCCCTGGACGACTACCTCGACGGCCCCAATTGGGAAGGCGACAAAACCTGGCGCCAGTCCTTTTTGCCCGGCAGCCTCGATCGCTTCCACTACGAAGGCAAAACGTACGGCATCCCCTTCCTCTACGTCGTCTTCGCCGTCTGGTACAATAAGAATATGTTCGCCGAACAGGGCTGGGAGCCGGCCCGCACCTGGGACGAATTCTTCGCCCTGTGCGAAAAGATCAAGGCCGCCGGGATTCCGCCGCTGGCCTTTCAAGGCCGCTATCCGGGCTACGCCGGAGCCGTCATCGACAATGCCTATTACCACCTGGCCGGACGCGACCGCTATTACCAGCAAAAAGACCTGATTCCCGGCAGCTTTGCCAACCCTCAATTTGAACAGGCTCTGGCCCTTATCCAGCGCACCGCGCAAAATTATTTCCAGCCCGGGGCCCTGGGGATGAGCCATACCGAGGCGCAACTCGAATTTTTCACCGGCCAGACGGCGATGATCTTTTGCGGCTCCTGGCTCAAAAGCGAAATGCAGGGCAAGATACCCCCCGGTTTTCGCCTCGGCGCCTTTAATCTGCCCATTGTCGAGGCCGGCCACGCCGACCCCAACGCCATTTTCACCGGCACCGGCTACTACTTCGTCATGAAGAACAGCCGCCACCCCGAACTAGGCGCCGATTTTTTGCGTTTTATGACCTCGCGGCAAATGGCCGGCACCTTCGCCCAGATGCGCGATATCACCGTTGCCGTCGACGGCGTCATGGAAGACCGGGTCAGTGAAGATATGCACGACCTGATCGGCATTACCAAACGCGCCACCACCACCTATGGAGCCGCCCCGGGCGAGGGCTTTCCCGAAATGGAACAGCCCATCAACGACGTCCGCTTCAAAGTGATGAACGGCGATATGTCCCCGGCCGAAGGGGCCCGCACCCTCGAAGATGCGGCCACGGCCGTGCGCACCCGCGCCGCCGACCCCGACCGCACCACCGTGCGCCACGTCTGGAAACCCGTCCTACTGATGGGCTTGCTGGGCCTGGCCGCCCTTTTTTGGGTCTACACTACCCTAGCCAAATTGCGCGCCGCCGGCGGCCCTGCCGATAGCGGCGGCCGGGTGCGTCTGCGCTGGAGCGGTGTGGTCTTTTTCATCGGCCCCGCCGCCCTGCTCTACACCCTCTTCGTCATCGTGCCCTCGCTCAAATCCTTTAGCTGGAGCCTCAACCGCTGGGACGGGCTCACCGAGATGACCTTCGTCGGCCTGTTGCATTTTAAACGCCTGCTGCTGGAAAGCGACGAATTCTGGATCGGCCTGAGCAACAATCTCTTCATCATGTTTGTCATTCCGCTATTCGTCCTGCCGCTGTCGCTTTTTCTCGCCGTCTGCATCTCGCGCCAGGTGCGCGGCGCCCAACTGTTTAAAATTGTCTTCTTCTTCCCCAATATCCTCGGCGGCGTCGCCGCCACGCTGTTGTGGATGCACCTCTACAATCCCCAGGGCGGGCCGGTCAACGCGGTGCTGGCGACCCTGGGCAAAATCTTCTCGGTATTGGGCATTGAGCTTTTGGCCCACTGGTTCCACGGCTTTGAAGGCTTTGCCTGGCTGGCCCAGGACAATCTCTACTGGGCCCTGATCCCGATGTCCATCTGGGGCGCCTGCGGCTTCAATATGATCCTCTTCCTGGCGGCCATGGAGAGCATCCCGCAAAGCATGTATGAAGCCGCCGATATCGACGGGGCCTCCGTCTGGCGCCAATTCTGGAGCATCACCCTGCCGCTGATATGGGAAATTCTCTCCATCTCCATCGTTTTCATGGTCATTGGCGGCATGAAGGCCTTTGAGGCCATCTGGTTATTGACCAATCAATCCCCCGTCACCGAAAACCACGTTATTGGCACCCGTATGGTACAGGCCATGTTCCAAGAATTTAAAGTCGGCGAGGCCACTGCCATTGCCGTGTTGTTGTTCCTCATGGTCTTTTTCGGTACTGTGACCACCCTGCGACTAATGAAACGCGAAGCCGTCGAATTTTGAGGATCCTATGATCATTGAGCACATTGAAGTCATCCCCCTGCATATGCCCTACCAACCCGGACTCGACGAACACCTAGCCCGCTCGGGTCTGCTCAATTTTGCCAACCAAGTAACCTTGTACCGGGTGCAATTGCGCGGCGGTGCCGTGGGCTGGGGCGACCAGATGGGGGGCCCTACTCCAATAGACCAGTTCATTGGCCAATCGGCCCTGGCCGGCCTCAAACACATTGTCCACCCCGGCATCCAAATGGCCTGCTACGACGCCGTCGGCCGCGCCCTCGACCTGCCGGCTCACGCCCTGATGGGACGCCAGGTGCGGCCGCGCGTCCCCATGGCCTATTGGACAGCCGACTTACCGCCGCACTTATGGGCCCAACACGCCCGCAAAGCAGTAGAATTGGGTTATCGCGTCTACAAATTCAAATGCCGCCCTTGGTGGGATCCGCTCGAACAGATCGAGGCGGTGCAAGAGGCGGTGCCCCCTGGTTTTACCTTCTGGCTCGACTTCAACGGCCATCTGCGCGAAACCCGCCAGGCCTTGCCCGTCTTGCAGGCCCTCTCACGCTACGACTGCGTCGGCGGTTTTGAATCGCCTATTCCGCAGCGCGATGCGGCCGGTTACCGCCAATTGCGGGCCAAAATAGACCGCCCCATCGCCGCCCACTTCGGCAGCGGTTGTTGCCACGTGCGCTCGGTGCCCGGCTTTGATCCGGGGGTGCCGGCCAACCAGCAAATAAAGCAGGGATTGTGCGATAGTTTCGTCCTGGGCGGCGCCGATATCGAACAAGTGCGCCACTGCGCCGCGGTGCTGCAGGAGGCCCGCCGCCCGTTCTGGATCCAGGTCATTGGTTCGGGTCTCAGGGCCTATTGGGTGGCCCACCTGGCTTCCGTCTGCTCCCAGGCCATCCTCTCCAACCTGGCCGCCCATACCATTTGGGAACCCGACCTGGTGGCGCCGCTACCCATGGAAGCCGGCTGGTTAGCCGTGCCCCAAGGGCCCGGTCTGGGCGCCGAGCCCAATTTGGAGATCGTCGAACAAGTGCGGCAGACCAAGTCCGAACCACCGCCGCGCCGCCTCACCACTGTGGTCTACGCCGATGGTCAACGGCACCACTACGGCAACGACCGCCTGCGCCACGAGACCCACTACCTGGGCAGCGCCCCCGGGTTTACCCCTGGTATCCGCCTGGAAACCCGCTTTGACGATGGTTCAACCGATTTCGCCGATCTTTTCCGCCGCAGTCAGGAAGCCCCGGTGGTAGAAAACTGCTGACGGCACGGAATAGGAAACGCCACAGCACCGGGCAAGCAGATAGAGACCGCAGCAAAACACCCATTAACTACTCGGCGCCCAGAGCCAAGACCATTCAGCCCCGGGGCCACGAAGCGGCTGTGCTATTTAATACCGCCGCCAATATGTCCACGTCGCTATCCTGCACCGTGCGCATATCGAGTACCAGTTGTTCCTGCTGAATCCGCCCCACCACCGGGGGTTGCTGCAGCCGCAATCGCCGACCCAATTCCTCGGCGGTCCCCGGCGGCGGCGTCAGCACCAGCGCTCGACTGGCAATTTCCTCCACCGGCATCGTCCCCGAACCGGCCTGGGCGCTGCTGGGAGCTAACTGCGGGTCCAGCAAGGTCCTGGCCTGCTCTTCGAGCGCTTCCAATATCCTTTTCGCCCGCTTATCCAAGTCCTCCAGCGGCGCCGTCATCATACGCAATACCGGATGCTCGGTGCGCAGCTGGTCGGCGTTGAGGCGATACAACCGCAGACAGGCCTCCAGAGCAGCCAATACCATTTTGTCGCAGCGCAAGGTCCGCATTAGCGGATTGCGGGCGATATCCTCGATATAATCTCGGCCGCCGGCGATAAGCCCGGCCTGGGGCCCGCCCAGCACCTTGTCGCCGCTAAAAGTGACCAAATTGGCCCCGGCGGCCAGGCTGGCTCCCACCACAGGCTCGTGCGGCAAGCCCCAAGTAGCCAGATCTTCGAGCACCCCACCACCCATATCAAACACCAGGGGCAAGCCGGCCCGCCGACTCAGCTGGGCCAATTGGTCCAATTCAGGTTGGGCGGTAAATCCCTGAATGCGGTAATTGCTGGGATGCACCACCAAAATCAGCGCCGTTTCGTCGGTGATAGCACCTTCATAATCGCGCAAGTGGGTGCGGTTGGTGGTGCCCACTTCGCGGATAACCGCGCCGCTGGAGGCGATGATATCGGGGACCCGGAAGGAACCGCCAATTTCCACCAACTCGCCGCGCGAGACAATGACCTGGCGGCCCTGCGCCAGGGTATTGAGGGTGATCAGCACCGCCGCCGCGTTATTGTTGACCACGGTGGCGGCCTGGGCCCCGGCGGCCTGACAGACCAAGGCCTCGATATGGCTGATACGCGAGCCCCGCTGGCCGCTTTCCAGATCGAATTCCAAATTGCAATACGCCGCTGCCGCCTCCTGCACGGCCGCGACAGCGGCGGCAGGCATAGGCGCCCGCCCCAGCCCCGTGTGCAAAATGATCCCGGTGGCGTTGATTACCCCCTTGAGGCTGGCCCGCTCGTCGGCCGCCACCGCCGCGGCCACCTGCCGCTGCACCAATTCCACCACCTGATCGCGGGCAGCGTATTGCCCCAGTTGTTCCCGGTCGCTGCGAATTTCCTGCAACACCTGGCGCACCAGGCCGACGATATAATCGCGCCGATAGCGCTGCAATAGAGCCGCCGTCTCCTCCTCATCCAGCACCCGATCCACAGGGGGAATGGCCTTGTATAGTTCACTCATAGCATCCTCCTAGACTTGCCCCAGTTGTTGCAATCGTCGGCCCGCCTCCTGCAGCGAAGCGAGACTGCGGCAAAAGGCAAAACGCAAATAGCGGCGGCCCCCATCGCCAACCCGGTAAAAATTATCCCCCGGCACCGGGGCCACCCCCACTTTTTCAATGAGGTATTGGCTGGCTGCCATGGGCTCCAGTTGGCGCAAGGGCGCTACTCCTCGATAGTCAGCGAATAGATAATACGATCCCTGCGGCGGGGTCACCTCGAAACCGACCTGACGCAAAGCCGCCAGCAAAGTCCGGCGTTTGGCCGCGTAGCGAGACCGCAGATCGGTGAATAGTCCGTCGTCCTGCCCCAATAACTGCTGCGCCCCTTTCTGCAAGGGCGTCGGCGCCTGCACCACCAGCGTATCGTGGACACTGCGGATACGGCCGGTATAGGCCGGCGGCGAAATCACCCAGCCAATGCGCCAACCAGTCGCGTTGCCGGTCTTCGAAATGGAATTGACCACCAGGGTGCGGGACCGCATCTCTGGACGGGCAGCCAAACTGAAATGGCGGTGCCCGTCGTAGAGAATATGCTCGTAAATCTCGTCGGTGACGGCCAACAGATCGTACTCCTGACACAATTGGGCGATAAAATCGAGCTCGTCGACACTAAAGACTTTGCCGGTGGGGTTGTGCGGCGAATTGAGCACAATGGCCCGGGCCCCCGCCCCGGCGGCCCGACGCACTTCGTCCCGATCCATTTCCCAGGCCCCCTCCGGACCCGTCTGGCGCAAATTGACGTAGCGCACTTCCAGACCGAATAATTCGGCTTGGGAGGGATACATTTCGTGGAAAGGCTGGAAGACAATAAGAGCGTCCCCCGGAGAAAATACCGCCCGCAACAGCGACGACAGCCCTTCGGTGGCCCCCAACACCACCGTAATTTCGTCGTCCGGATCGGGTCTGAAGCCCTGGAAGCGTTGGGTATAAGCGGCGATGGCATGGCGCAATTCAGGCAGTCCAAAGGGATAGGAATATTGATTGAAACGGTCTTCGCCGCGCTGCAGCCAGGCCAATGCCTCTTGCAGCGGCAGGGCGGCAAAATCCTCCGCCCCCACCGCCGCGGCGATCTGCCCCATAGTACTACCCTCCAGCGCCGCGATGCCCTCGTCGGTACCGCCCAGAATCGCAGCCAGGGCCCCCCAAACCAGCGCGTAGGGCGGCGCCTCGTCGGTAAAGCCCTGAGACAAATTGACCGCCCCGTGCTCCACCGCCAATCGCGTCATTAGACGAATAACCGATTCTCGCAAATTCCACACCTCCTGGATCACACTCTTTATCTGGCCAGCTAATCTTTTGTACTATAAAGCCCCCCGTGCGCTCCCCTGGCGCACCGGCATTCCAATAGGGCAAAACCAGCCCCATATAAAGGACAAACACTCCCGTGGACAAACAACCCAATATCCTGCTTATTGTCACCGACCAGCAACGCCGCGACACCATCGGCGCCTAAGGCAGCACCCAGGTCCGCCCCCCGCCCTCGACCGCCTCGCCGCCCAGGGGATGACCTTCGACCGGACCTTTACGCCCTGCGGCCTGTGCTCGCCGGCCCGCGCTTCCATGCTCACCGGCCTCTACCCGCATGCCCACCAGGTGCTGACCAATGTCGAATTGCACCCGGTGCAGACCCAACTCGCTCCCGCGGCCGATATCCTCTACAGCGGCCTCAAAGCCCAGGGCTACCGACTGGGCTGCGCCGGCAAATGGCACGTCAATATAGACCAGGACCCCACTGCCTTCGGCGTTGAGCGCTATGTCTCGGCCAAGGACTACCTGGCACATCGCCGCCAAAGCGGTATCCCCCTGCCCCCCGAAAGCAACAATTACGTCCAATTGGTCACCGCCGTCGACCCGGCCCCGGTCGAATTTTCGCGGCCGGTTTTTCTGGCTGGCCAGACCGTGGTTATGCTGCGCCAATTCAGCGCCGATCCGGAACGCCCTTTTTTCGTCCGTCTCGATTTCGACGGCCCGCACCCAGGACCATCTCTACAACGAATGGATCGTCTACTGGCTCACCGGCGATATGGCGGCGGCGCAAGCCCCGGGCCGCATGAGCCAGCCCATGTGGTAAGTACTAATCTCCAGGGCCACCTGACTCTCGGACCCTGTAAAATTAGGCTAAATGACCGCATCCTTCCAGGCGGGGCGACGCCCCAGGGCAGTAGAGATTTCATCAATCAAGTTGCCCCCGGCCCAGGCCCCGTAGTACATTCATGGAAATCGCCCATATACGGCGCGAAAGGACTCCGTGGAAGAACTACGACAGCTGCGCCAACGCATCGAACGCCTGGAAATTCAGCGCCAGGCCCGCCAGTTGGTCAGCGACGCCTTGTGGCAAATGGATTCGGTGGACGATTACGGCCAGTTCCTCGAAGCCCTGCGCGTGGCCCTGGAACTGCTCGGGGTGCCCTACCATACCTGCGGCATCAATATCATCGATACCGGCACCCAGTCTCCGGGGGTGCGCCATTATACCCTCAACAACCAGCGCCAGTGGTATATCCGCCAGGCCACCAATCCCATCCTCGTCGAGCTGTGGCGCCAGGCTGTCCCCGCCTATCGGCCGGACCTCTCCGCCGAGGACAATCGCCACGAGCAAACGGCCATATCGGAGGAAGCCGGCACCCTGATCCGCTCGGTCGTCGATATTCCCTTCCCCCACGGCACGCTGGCGGTCAACAGCACCCAGCCCCACGCCTTTGCCCAGGAGAATATCGATCTCCTGCAGGAATTGGCCCGGGTAGTGGGCGAAGGCTTCGCCCGGCTCGAAGACCTGCAGACCCTCGACCAGCGCAACCAGGCCCTCGAAGCGGAAGTGGCCGAACGCCGCAAAGCCGAAACCGATCTGCAGAAAATGCAGGGCCAACTCGAACAGCGGGTCGAAGAACGAACCCTGGAATTGCGCCATATTGAAACGGCCCTGCGCGCCGAAATCAGCGACCGCAAACGCGCCGAACAGGCCCTGCAGGAAAGCGAGCAACGCCTGCGTCGCATGGTCGAGAATTTACCCGCCGGCGCCGTCTACGTCGAAGACGATCTCCTCGTCCTCAACCGCGCCGTCGAAGAGATCACCGGCTACGACCGCAACGCTATCACCACCTTGGACGACTGGTTCAAAAAGATCCACGGCGACCAGACCGCATCCCTCAGATCTTACTATATGGACGCCCGCAAAACGGGTTTTTCCGGTCCGGGTATTGTGTCCATATTCCATCGCGACGGCAGTACCCGCCAGGTCGAATTCGCCGGTTACAGCGATGAGACCAGCGAAGTCTGGCTACTCACCGACGTCAGCCAACGCCTGCGCGCCGAAGCCGACAAGGAAAACTTGCAAGACCAGTTGCGCCAGGCCCAGAAAATGGAATCGGTGGGCCTGTTGGCCGGGGGTATCGCCCACGATTTCAACAATCAGCTGGGCATTATCATGTTCGACGTCGAATTGCTCCTCGAGGGCGTGCCCGACGATTGGCCCATGCGCCGGGATCTGGAACAGATACGCGCCGTGGTGCGGCGCTCGGCCGACCTCATCCGGCAATTGCTTATCTTCAGTAGCCGCGAGCCCATGGACAAGAAGCCCCTCGACCTCAACCGGCAGATTCGCGAGGTGCGCCAATTATTCAATCGGCTGCTGGGCGAACCCATCACCGTCGAATTGGCCCTGGCCGACCATTTGGGCTGGATCCAGGCCGATCCGGCCAATATCGACCAGATTCTCACCAATCTGGCCGTCAACGCCCGCGACGCCATGCCCGAGGGCGGCACTCTGTCCATCTGCACTCGCAATACCTTTATAGACCAGGCCTACTGTCAGCGACACCCCCAGGCACGCCAGGGGCATTTCGTCCATCTGCGGGTGAGCGATACCGGGATTGGCATGGACAAAGATCTGCTCAACCGCGTCTTCGACCCCTTCTTCACCACCAAAGCCGCCGGCAAAGGCACCGGACTCGGACTCGCCGTGGTCTACGGGGTGGTCCAGGCCCACGAAGGCTGGCTGACTGTCGAGAGTGGCCTGGATGAGGGCAGCCGCTTTGATATCTACCTACCCGTCCTCGAAGCCCCGCCCACCACCGAGGCCACCGCGCCCAAGCCAGGACCCGCAGTGGCGATCCAAGGCGAAAAAATCCTCCTTATCGAAGACGAGCCCGACCTGCGCGATCGCCTGCAACGCGTTTTGGCCAAGCGCGGCTACCAAGTCTCTCCCGCCGGCTCTTTGGAGGAAGGACGGCAACTTTTCCAACGCCGGCAGGGCGATTTTGACTTATTGCTGACCGACGTCGTTTTACCCGACGGTAAAGGCCCCCACTTAGCCGCCGAACTGACGGCCGTCAACAGCGCCCTCAATGTCCTCCTTATCAGTGGCTATGCCGATGCAGAAATTGGCCCTTTGCAGGGCGACGATAAATCCTGGCCCCTATTGCAGAAACCCATCTCTGTCGAGGATCTTATCACCGCCATCCAACAGGCCGTGGCAGGCTGATCCGGCCAGCCCCGCAAATTCCTTGCTTTAGGCTCCATCAGACATCATTTTCAAGGGATATCTGCTCGTCCGCTCTTTCTTCTAGCCCGGAGCTGTTCCGTCATGTCCGATGCGGTCATTATCTCTGTCGCCCTGTTTGCTGCCGTGCTGCTAATTGTCGTATTGCGACGACGCCCCGTCGCCGCTTCTGCGGCTCCTTATACCCCCGACGAAGGCGAACGCTTCGCCCATAAATGGGGCTATACCGATACCCGCTTTGAATTCGACGGCCCCCGCACCGTCAAGGTGACGGGACAGCGCTATCCCATCGCCGGCTACAGCATGCCGTATCTCATCCCTTTTGCCGAGGAGGTCCTGGGCACGTCTTTCAAACCCGAAGATATGGTGCCCGAAAACCAGGACCATCCGGCCCCCGAACCCCGCGCCAATCCGGCCTTTCTAGAGGGAGTAGCCCAGGCCCTGGAGGCCGACCAGATATCTCAGGACCCCAAACAACGCCTGGTCCACAGCCACGGCCAGCTCAGCGTCGACGAGACCTACCGCCTGCTCTACGGCGATCCCCTCGACCGCCTCGTCGACGTGGTCCTCTACCCGCAAAGCGAAGAGGACGTGCAGGCCATTGTCCAACTAGCGCACCAGCACGACGCCTGCCTGGTCCCCTACGGCGGCGGCACCAATGTCACCGCCGCCCTGGCCTGCCCCGCCGATGAAGAACGCCTAATCGCTTCGGTCGATATGCGCCGCATGAACCAAATAGCCAGCCTAGACGAGGACAATATGCAGGCCTGTATCGAGGCCGGTATTTCGGGCAAGCAACTCGAACTCCAGCTCCAGGCCCGCGGCTTCACCACCGGCCACGACCCCGACAGCATCGAATTTTCCACTCTGGGCGGCTGGATCTCGACCAACGCCTCGGGCATGAAGAAGAACAAATACGGCAATATCGAAGAAATTGTCGTCTCCGCCACCCTGGTGACCCCCACCGGCAATATCGAGACGCGCTATACCATGCCGCGCAATTCCACCGGCATCCAGCCGGGTCTGCTGCTGTTTGGCAGCGAGGGCAATCTGGGCATTATCACCAAAGCCGTGCTCAAGCTCCATAGCCGCCCCCAGGTGCAAAAATACGGCTCGCTGATTTTCCCCGATTTCGCCCACGGTGTCGCCTTTCTCAAGGAATTGCGCCAACGCCAAGGCGTGGTGCCGGCCAGCATCCGCCTGGTCAACAATTTCGAACTCCGCTTTGGTCACGCGCTTAAATCGGCCCCCTCTTCGGCGCTGAAAAAACTGGAGCGCAAACTGCAAGATTTTGTCCTCTTCAAAATCAAAGGTTTCAAGCCGCTGGAAATGGCCGCCTGCACCATCGCCATGGAGGGCACCCCCGCCGAAGTGGCCCACCAGGAGAAGGTGATTCTAGGCACCGGCAAACGCCACAAGGGTATGAGCGGCGGCTCGACCAACGGCCAGCGCGGCTATATGCTGACCTTTGGCATCGCCTATATCCGTGATTTCTTCGGCCAATTCAATATCCTGGGAGAATCGTTCGAAACGTCCATCGCCTGGGACCGCATCCACGACGTCACCAGCGCCGTTCGCCAACAACTCTTCGACCAGTGCAAGGAGCACGGAATAGACGGCCTGCCCTATCTGGGGTTCAGGGTAACCCAGACCTACCAGACCGGCGTCTGTATCTACTTCACCATGGCCTTTTCGGGCAAGGGCTTGGACGACCCCGTCTCCACCTACCACACCATAGAACACGGTTTGCGTCAAACCATCATAGACCACGGCGGTTCGCTGTCGCACCACCACGGCATTGGCAAGATCCGCCGCCAGTTTATGCCGCAGGTGCACAGCGACAATTCCATCGATCTGGTGCGCCAGGCCAAAAAGGCGCTCGATCCCAAAAACGTCTTCGCCGTGGGCAACGGCGTCTTCACTGGTCCCGCCGATGGGGCCTAATTTCGCCGCCAAGTCGGTCCTGATCACCGGCGCCTCATCGGGATTGGGGGCGGCCATGGCCCAGGCTTTCGCCGCCGCAGGGGCCCACCTCACCCTGATGGGCACCAATAGCGAACGTCTCGAAGCCGTGGTCGAGCAATGCCGCGCCCAGGGGGCCCAGGCGCTTGCAGTCGTCGGAGACGTCACCCGTCCCGACGACTGCAAGCGCCTGGTCTACACCGCCCACAGCCAGTTTGCAGCCGTCGACTATCTGGTCGCCAACGCCGGGGTCAGTATGTGGACCCGCTTTGAAGACGTAAGCGACTTGGCGGTATTTCGCAAACTCATCGAGGTCAACTATCTGGGTGTCGTCAACTGCGTCCACCACGCCCTCCCTCACTTGCGCCAGAGCCGTGGCCTGATTGTCGCCGTCTCCTCCATCCAGGGCCAGATAGGGGTGCCCCTACACACCGGGTACGGGGCCGCCAAGCACGCCCTGGAAGGCTTTTGCAATGCCTTGCGCCTGGAATTGGAGGGCAGCGGCGTCGATATCCTCACCGTTCTACCCCACTGGCTCAAGGGCACCCAATTGCGCCGCCAGGCTTTTGGCAGCGACGGTCAACCGCTGGGCGAGGCCTCGCGACGCCACAGCAGCCAGGCCGTCCCCGTCGAAAACGCCGCCCAGGCCGTCCTCAAAGCCGCGGCCCGCCGCCGCCGCCGTCTGGTAATCCCCTGGAAACTCAATCTGCTGCTCTTTGTCTACAACCTGCGGGCCCAGTGGGCCGAAGCCGTGGTCAAACGCGCCATGAACAAAGAAAACCACTGACCCAGGCCGCATTCGCCTGATGGAAATAATGTATGGCCGATCCCATTCTCATTATCGAAGACGATACCGAAATCGCCGACTTGGTGGAAATCCACCTGCGCGATCTGGGTTTCCAGGTAGAGCGCGCCAGCAACGGCGCCAAAGGCCTGGAGCGGGCCCTCGAAGCCCCCTGTGCCCTACTCATCCTCGATCTGACCCTGCCGGAACTGGACGGATTTGAAATCTGCAAGCGCGTGCGTGCGGCCAAACCGGCCCTGCCCATTTTAATGCTGACGGCCAAAACCGAGGAATTCGACAAAGTACTGGGTTTGGAATTGGGGGCCGACGATTACGTCACCAAACCCTTCAGCATCCGCGAATTGTCGGCCCGCATCAAAGCCCTTATCCGCCGCGCCGGCCAGGGGGCCCCCGACACCGACGATCAGGCGCCGCTGATACTGGGCCCGCTGGTCATTGAACCCGACAAGCGCAAAATCACCCTCGAAGGCCAGCGCGTCGAACTGACCGCCAAGGAATTCGACCTACTGGCCCTTTTCGCCAGCCACCCCGGCCGCACCTACAGCCGCGACCAGTTGCTCGAACAAGTTTGGGGCTACCGCTTTTCCGGCTACCGCCATACGGTCAATTCGCATATCAACCGCCTGCGCACCAAAATAGAGCAAGATCCGGCCAACCCGCGCCTTATCCGCACAGTATGGGGGGTGGGCTACCGCTTCGTCGAACCCGAGGAGTTGGACCATGCGGCAGATTCTCAATAGCCTGTACGGCCGCATCGCCGCCATTTTCCTGGTGCTGCTGCTGGTGTTGGGCCTGGTACAGTCGCGCATTTCACTGAGCGCCTCGATGGAATTCGCCGCCGAGACCGACCAGAAGCTCAACCGCAACCTGGCCGCCGACCTGGCCAAGCGCTTTGCCCCTTATCTCCAAGGCGACAAGCCCGATTACTATGGCATTAAGCATAGTTTCCACGACTTGATGGTGATGAATCCCCGGGTAGAAATCTACCTGTTGGAAGAGGACGGCACCATTTCGGCCTATTTCGCCCCCGAGGAAAAGATAAAACGCCAAAAAGTCGATATGGCCCCGGTACTGCGTTTTATCGAATCGCCCGTGGTCCCCTTGCCCATCTACGGCGACGATCCGCGCAGCCCCGACCGGCAAAAACCCTTTTCGGCCACGCCCGTGTACAGCGGCTCGCACCTGTGCTACCTCTACGTCATATTGGGCGGCGAGGATTACGACTCGCATTCGGCCATGCTCGAGAGCAGCTATATCCTCAAATCGAGCAGCTGGGTCCTGGGCGGCGTCTTCCTCAGTACCGGCCTGGCCGGTCTGATCATTTTCTTTTTGCTGACCAAGCGACTGCGCTCCATCACCGCGACGGTGGGCGATTTCGCCCAGGGCGACTACCAACAGCGCATTGCGCCGCGCCAGGGCGATGAAATGGGCCAATTGGGCCAGGCCTTCAACCAGATGGCCGATACCATCGTCGCCACCATGGACCAATTGAAGCGCAACGACAATCTGCGCCGCGAACTGGTGGCCAACGTCTCCCACGATCTGCGCACCCCCCTGGCCAATATCCAGGGCTACCTCGAAACCGTCCTCATGCGCGAAGCCCAGATCGACGCGGAGGAGCGGCGCCGCTTCCTCGATATTATCTACCACAACGTCACCATGCTGGGCCGCCTGATCGACGAGCTCTTCGAATTGTCCAAACTCGATGCTCGCCAGACCGAACCCGATCTCGAAGCTTTTTCCCTGCCCGAACTAGTCCAGGATATAATCGTCGATTTCCGCTCCCAGGCAGACAAAAGCGATGTCCGCCTGGAGACCGATTTCGCCGCCGACCTGCCCTTTGCCCGGGCCGATATCGGCATGATCGAACGGGTCTTGACCAATCTGCTCGAAAACGCCCTGCAGTACACCTCCAGCGGCGGCCGCATCGCTCTGCGCCTGGCTCCGGCCCCAATGGGCATCCAGGTAGAAGTAGCCGATACCGGCCAGGGCATTCCGGCCCCAGACCTGCCGCATATTTTCGACCGCTTCTACCGCGTCGACAAAGGCCGCAGCTCGGTCGCCGGCGGCACCGGCCTAGGCCTGGCCATCGCCCAGAAAATGATCCAGGCCCACGGCAGCACCATCGCCGTGGAGAGCCAATTGGGCCAAGGCACGGCCTTTTCCTTTATTCTGCCCTACCACCAAGAAGCCACCTCGCCCCCCTCTTGAGCTGGGTCTGCGGTCCGGCAGCATTTTCGCTGGACTGCCCCTCATTTTACGCTTTTAAGACGGCCCCGTGATTCTTTTGTGATAACTTGCGGCGATATTGGTTGGGAACGTTTTCATACCCTTTCATCCCAATCAGGGAGGTAATAGTGAAAATTACCCTGTTCGCCGCCGTAATCGCACTGGGTCTGAGCGCCTGCTCGGACCGCGATCCCGTTTCCTCCAACCAGCAGGTCGATTCTACCGAAGCCGCCGCCAAACGCCGCGCCAGCGGCCTGACCGTCAGCGGTACCGCGGCCGGTGGCCGGGCCGAGAGCGCCGCCCGCCCCTTCAAGGTACTCATCGAAAATATTTCCGCCCCCCTGCCCTATAGCGCCAGTGGCGCCTTCGCCGTCCCTGTCGGCAACGACGGTCCCGGCCCGCTGCTGCCCGGCGCCAGTTACCAGTTTAGCTTTACCGCCGCCGCGGGCGCGCAGCTGTCCTTTGCCACTATGTATGTCCAGTCCAACGATATTTTCCTGGGCCCCGACGCCACCGGTCTTGGCCTGTTCGACGCCAACGGCGACCCCATCAGCGGCGATATCACCGACCAGGTGCAATTATGGGACGCTGGCACTGAAGTCAACCAAGAGCCCGGTGTAGGCGCTGACCAGGCCCCTCGCCAAAGCGGTGCCAACACCGGCGCCGACGAAGGCGGTGCGGTACGTCTGGTCGACGACGGCTTCGACTACGGCAACGTCGCCGACCTATTCACCGTAACGGTCTCTGCCGAAGCAATCGAAGGCGGCGCCCATTTCACCGTCGATATCGCCAATTCCGCCAGCAGTACCACCCCCTTGGCCCCAGGTGTCTTCGTGGTCCACAACGACGGCGAGCCCCTCTTCAGCGCCGACCAAGCCGACCGCGGTATGGGTCTGGAAGGCCTCGCCGAAGACGGCAACGCCGGTCCCCTGGCCGAAGCCTTGGCGGCCCACACCGGCGTCACTACCATCCTGGCCCCGGGTGTCTTCGTGGTCCACAACGACGGCGAGCCCCTCTTCAGCGCCGGTCAAGCCGACCGCGGTATAGGTCTGGAAGCTCTCGCCGAAGACGGCAACCCCGGCCCCCTGGCCGAGTCCCAGGATGGCCCCCACGGCGTCTTCGCCGTACCGGTGGGCAGCGATGGCCCCGGTCCCCTGCCTCCCGGTGGCGCCTATGAGTTCGAATTAATGGCCAAGCCGGGTTATTACCTGTCCTTCGCCACTATGTTCGTCCAGTCCAACGACCTCTTTTTCGCGCCCCAGGCCGGCGGTATCGCCCTGTTCCAGGCCAACGGTCGTCCAGCACACGGCGATATCACCGACCAGATCCTCTTGTGGGACGCCGGCACCGAGGTCAACCAGGCCCCGGGTATTGGTCCCGACCAAGCGCCCCGTCAGAGCGGCCCGGATACCGGCGCCGACGAAGGTGGTGCGGTGCGCCTGGTCGACGACGGCTTCAGCTACCCGGCTGTCGGCCATGTGTTGCGCGTCACGGTCATGCCTAAATAAAACCAAGACGACAGACAAGCAGACAAAAGCCCCCGACCACTGCTGTGCGGTCGGGGGCTTTTGTCTGCCGTCCGTTTATCCCCTGTGAAGATGTCCGGATGTTCCAGGGTTGGACCTCCGCGACAGGCGGCAACATCTGGCCATTTTGAAGTCAATCCGGTATTATCGGCACTGACCCGCTGCCGTCAAAGCACCTGCCGCACGCAACTCTCGGCGCCGAGATAGCCCAGATAGGGCCAGACAAAATCCGCTGGAACCCGCCCACCGACACTGTAATAAGTCTGCGTTATCTCGGCGTGCTCGGCGTCCAATTGCGCCCGTACCGACGGATTACGCACAAGATCTCCTGTCTGTATTTGCCATTCTACCAGTTCCGCCCGGAGTCGGTCCCGCACCGGCCTGCACGCTGGATCGTCGGCCAAATTAGAGAATTCCCAAGGGTCCTCATGGAGATCGTACAGCTCTTCCACTGGAGGGTTGTCGTAGAGGGCGTACGTGCGGCGAATCTCTGCACTGGCCCCCTCCACCTCGTGCGGCAACGTCCCCGGCTCGACGTGCTTTTGGAATGCGGCGGTCCCGGCGTTGATCTGGGCGCAGGGGTTGGGACGGTCAGAGCGGTAGGTGACGATCAATTTATGACGCTGGTCGCGGATGGACCGCTGTGGGTAGTAGATAGGGGCATGGCTACTGGTCCACTCCGCATAGATGCGCTGGCGCCACGCGGCCGCCTCGCCCGTCAGCAGCGGCAATAAGGATGCCCCGGCCACGTGCTCGGGGACCTCTTGGCCCACGGCCGCCATAATGGTCGGCAAAACATCAATCTGCGAGACCAGCTCTTCGGCAACGCGACCCTGCTGCAAACGTCCGGGCCAGCGCACGATCATGGGAATCCGCAGCCCGCCCTCGTAACAACTGCATTTGCCGCGGGAGAACTGGGCCCCGTGATCGGTGGTGAACAGCACCAGCGTATCTTCGTCCTTGCCCTCGGCACGCAAAGCCCCCATAAGCAGGCCAACCGTCTTGTCCAGACGGCGCATGCAATTATAGTAGTCGGCCGTATGGGCGCGGATGCGCGGTGTATCGACGCCGACAAAAGGCAGGGACGCGACATCGTCGGCCTGCAGCGGGTCTGCCGGCACGCCAAAGCTCTGCTGCAAAAAAGGCAGATGGCAATCCCTCGCCGCCACCGTCAGGAAAAAGGGTGCGTCTCCCGCCGCGTCCATGAAATCGCGCGCCACGGCCGCCGTCTTGTATATATCGCGCTGGCCAAAACTGATCGAGTCGGGCTCGTTCCACCACAAATCCCAGGGAAAGGCCTCGAACGGTTTGACGTGCAATTTGCCCAGCAGACCGGTACGGTACCCCAACGGCTTGAGCAGACCGGGCAGATTGGGCACGTGCCCGTACATCGAATACTCGTGAGTGGAGAGACCGATCTGGCCGTTTTGATGGGGGTATAGCCCGGTGAAAATGCTGGCCCGGCCGGGACTGCACACCGACTGGGTGCAATAGGCGTTGGCCAGACGCACCCCCGCAGTGGCCAGGGCGTCGAGATGCGGCGTATCGACATTTTTGTCGCCGTAGCAACCCAGGTCCTGGCCGTTGTCCTCGGAGATAATCAACAGAATATTCGGTCGTTTTTTCATCTTCGCCTTCAAGTAGATTTGCCGTGAAATGGCGTCAGGATCTGCTTATGCAACAGTATCAGGTATCTTGCATCCACCACAGCTGCTCCCATTTCGCCTCGCCGGTATTGCTCTGCCTGGCACCGGGCGTGCTGCGTCCGTTCTCCACATACCTGGTGAGCAGTGACCGGAGCCCCTCTACCACCTTGGGATACTGGTCGTATATATTCTGCCGTTCGCCGATATCGTTGGCCAGATCGTAAAGTTGAATGGGCGGCAGGCCTTCGCACTCCTTGCCGGGGCGGGGGGCGCTCCAGCCCCCGGACCCGGCGCACATCTCCAGCTTCCATTTTCCCTGGCGAATGGAAAACGACCCATTGATGGAATGGTGGACCGTCGCTTCGCGCACGGGTTGGACCGCGGTGCCATCCCAGATCGACAGATTGCTGACGCTGTCTTCGGCGGCCTTGTCGGGGAGATCGTGGCCGGTTATTTCCGCCATGGTCGCCGTCAGATCGGTCAGGCAAAACGTCTGCCCGGTCTGGGCCCCGGGCGCGATGATCTCCGGCCAGCGGACTATAAACGGAATGCGATGCCCGCCTTCAAAAATGTCGGCTTTGTGGCCGCGATAGACATAACTGGGCTGGTGGCCGCATGCGGCCAATTCCTCGAAATCCGCCATCGGCGAACAACCATTATCAGCCGTGAACACGACAATGGTATCGTCGTCGAGGCCGTTCCGTTCCAAGGCTTTCATGACGCGCCCGACCGTATCGTCGACATGCAGGCAAAAGTCGCCGTATTCGTTGGTGCCGGATTTTCCTTGAAACTGATCAATTGGCAGAATGGGGGTGTGAGGGGCCGGTAGCGGGAAGTAGATAAAAAATGGATCGTCTTCCCGGGCGTACTGGTCTATCAGCCCTTCCACCTTGTCGCCCAGTTTCGGCAAGACCTCTTCCCCTGTGAAATCGTCGCCGATCAGGCCAGGGCGCATAAACGCCTTGCCTTCGGTGCCCTCGAACATTCTGGTGGGAATAGACGTCGAGGTGTCATTCTCGATATAGACGTAAGGAGGCATGTCCAGGGACGCACTGATGCCAAAATAATAATCAAAGCCGTGATTGACGGGCCCATCTGTAATGGGCGCGGCGAAATCGACCTCCTGCTCGTCCTGGTAGGTCGATGCGATCCCCCCATCTTGCAACCGCCATTCCAGGCCGAGATGCCATTTACCCACACAGGCCGTCTTGTAGCCTTTCTCTTTGAGCATGGAGGCGGCCGTCAGACGGCCTTCTTCGAGGACCGGGCGGGAATAACCGCCGGTGACTCCGCTTTTCAAAACGGAGCGCCAGTTGTAACGACCCGTCAGCACACTGTACCGAGACGGCGTGCAGACCGCCGAACTGGAATGCGCGTCCGTGCAACGCATCCCCTCGGCGGCTAACCGATCCAAATTGGCAGTCTTGAATTGGGCCTTTTCGTTGAGGCACGAGACATCGCCGTAGCCCATATCATCGGCGAAGATATAGATCAGATTGGGGGGTTTCATACCAACTTTCCAGTCGTCAACGACTTATATTGCAGCTAGTTTTAACCGCTCTTATGCAACCGAACCCAAATCGACAGTTTCCCGTCAATCGAGCTTACCATGTGTCCCTCCACCTCTATCTGCCTCTGTTTACCCTCTTGGCCCAGACGCCTCTTCGTCGCGCGTACCGTTTCGTACGAATTCAGCGCTAGGTCAATGACTTTCTCGCCTGCGGCCCGATGCAACTCGGCCCTGTTCTTTTTAAATATGATCCTAGTGGTTCAATTTTTATTAACGGATGGATAGAGTCGTTTTAATTTGATGCGTGCCTCGTCCGTAGTAAAACGCCAGTCGATGGTACAGGCGGCTTGATTACGTTGCTCTTGCCAGGCGGCGACTT
>WLWI01000431.1_pt1 | contig 40513 bp, 41 predicted proteins | sample 6701501 | NCBI WGS metagenome assembly WLWI01 (sample SAMN12718690, study PRJNA515312) | sponge metagenome | isolation source: marine sponge | host: Mycale hentscheli | place: New Zealand: South Island, Marlborough, Capsize Point | collected 2014-11-01 | reverse complement strand
CATGTCGCTACGGCCGCCGCAATGAATTTGAGACGGGTCTTCAATTGGCTGGAGGAAAAGCCACGGGCCGAAACCCGCACATCACCGCTGGCCGCTTTCGCCGCGTAGAATTCGGCAACAGCATCATTGATGGTCGCACCCAAGGGGACGACGAAGCTGGTGGTGCGGTTGGATACGCCGGCCCGTTGCTCCAGCGAATCCATGGTCAGGGGCAAGGTCGCCGAAGAAGAGCTGGTGGAAAAAGCGGTCAGCAGGGCCGGGGCCATGGCGCGAAAATGGGCCAGAGGCGACAGGCCGCCCACCAGAAAGAGTAAAATCGGCAAGGTAATGGCGGCGTGGATTGACAAGCCGAGAAAGACGGTCAGGGCATACAGGCCCAGATCGACGAAAATGTCCAGACCGGTGGTGCCGACGATCTTGGCGACCAGGGCGAAAATGCCGATGGGGGCCAGGCGGATGATAAAATTGGTCATCTTCATCATGGCCTCGAAAGCCGATTGGAAAAAATCGCGCAATCGGCCCTGATGCGGGTCGGGCAGGCGGGTGATGGCCAGGCCCAGGAGCAGACAGAATACGATCAGGGGCAGGATCTGCCCTTGGGCCGCGGCTTGGACGACATTGGTCGGCACCATATCCAGCAGCAGTCGCTGAATCGCATCCCAGGGGCCGTCGCCAAATTGGGCCATCGAATTGGCCAGTTTTTCCGGCGGGGCTTTAAGGCCCAACTCGGCCCCTCGGCCAGGGGTGAGGATATTCACCAGGAACAAGCCGGTGATGATGGCCAGCAGGCTGGTCATCATATAATAGGCAAAGGTCTGGCCGCCCAGACGGCCAAATTGGCCGCCACCAATGCCGGCCACCCCGGAAATGATTGAGGTAGCAATTAGCGGGACGATGATCATCTTTAAGGCTTGCAGGAAGAGCGTGCCGACAAAGGCAAACTGGAGTACGGTCTCGTCGAAAGCCATCCCAACCAGGACCGCCAAAACCAGTGCGATTAGGATTTGCCAGTGGAGTGCGAATTTGCCCATGTTGGCTCCTTAGCCTTAGGTTTGAGGCCGCCGCCGGGAAGGCCGTGGCCAGGCCGCAAATATCGGTAAAGGCCGTCTCACAGACAAGGTGATAAAAATTGTCCGGTTATCCAGTGGGCAAATCGACACAATTGAAAGAAAGGGGAAGGTAGATGGGAGCAGGGACAGCAGGCTTGGAAATAGATGCCGGAGAGTGGCAAAAAGTACAACGGGCCCAACAGAGCCTCTCCCGTTTTTGCAGCGTATTGCAGGGAGAAGGAGGGCAGCGGTTAGAAGCTTTGCGTCAAGCCCTAGAACAGGGCGGCGAAGGGAGGCCCCAGGCCTGGGCGGCTCTGCAGCACTGGTGCCTGCAACAAAGCAACGGGGAAAGCACCGATTTGACCCGGGTCATGGTAGATAGGTTATTGGCCGACGGTCATCTCTTTTTGCGCCACTGCGAAGAGAGGCCCATCGATCAGGTGTCCCCGGCGCTTTGGGGCGTCATGCGCGACGATTTGCGCGCCCTGCAGGTCTTGGCCCGTGCACCCTGGGCGGAATGGGCCGGATGCCCTCAAGAAGAAGGTGAAGTGAATCCGGTAAGTCAAAGTAGTGCAACGACTTGGGACTTGGAGGTGGTGCGCCAGATTTTATCCGAGCGTTTTTTCCAGACTGCCGATTGGGGCCAATTGGCCGAGCTCTTAGGCCAATTTGTCCATCGCCACGGCCGGCCGCCCTTTGCCGGCACCCCGGCCTTCCGACTGAGCGGGGAAAAGAATGATTTGCAGTTGGTGCCGCTGGACGATTTTGCTGCTTTTCCTCTGGAATGGCTGGAAGGGAACGAAGATCGGATCGCCCTTGTCGAGCGCAATACGCAACAATGGCTGGCCGGCTATCCGGCCAATAACGTGCTGATATGGGGCCCCCGGGGCAGCGGTAAATCGACCCTTATCCGCGCCCTTATCACTAAATATTACCAGCGCGGTCTCCGCGGCATAGAAATTCCGCCCAACCAATACGGCGATTTGCCCGCCCTGTTCTCCTTGGTGCGCCAGCGCCGCGAATTTTATATCGGTGTTTTGGACAATATCGCCGTTGATCGGAGCGACGCCTCTTTTCGCCAATTGGCCCGCGGCCTCGAAGGCACCTTGGAGCGGGCCCCCAGGAACCTGGTGTTCTACGCCACGTCCAATTTCAAGGATCTTATCGATCGCCAGGGCGAGCGCGGGCAGGGGCTGGGCCGGATGCAAATGGACGATGGGCCCGAGGTCGAGCCCAATATAGTGAATCAAGGCAAACGGCCCGAATGGTACGATCCGCAACTGGGCGAGCGCCTCGACGAGCAGCGCGCCCTGGACGACCGCTTCGCCCTTAAAGTATTCATGGATATGCCGCGCAAACGGGCCTATGAGCAGATGGTCCTGTCCTACGCCCGCCGCGCCGGGATTGAGGAGGAGGAAGAAACCTTATTGGCCCTCTTCAATCGCTGGCGCATGCGCCACAACCACGATTTGGTGGGAGGGCGCACGGCGCGCGACTTTATCGTCGATTACTATCCAGAATACCGCCGCAAAAGCGGCGATCAGTCTTCGAGCAATTCGATTTCGTAGCCGTCGGGATCGTCGATAAAAGCCATTTTGCGGCCCTGGGGAAAGGTTTGGCGCCAATCGCCCGGCCAGATTTCCAGGCCGTCTTTTTCCAATTGGTCGCAAAAGGCGATCAGATCGGGGACGGAAATGGCGATATGCATGAGGTCTTCGGGGACTTTGACTTCGTAGTCGGGTGACCAGGTCAATTCCCAAGTATGTTCGTTGCCGGGCAATTCCAAGTGGGCTACGTGGTTGCCCGCCGGCGACGAATCGGTGCGGCTCATCACTTTAAAGCCCAAGTGCTTGCAGTACCAGTCGATGGAGCGGTCAAAATCGCCAACGCGAATCCGGGTGTGGAGAAAGCGGGCCATGGTATATTCCTTTGCTTGCAGGGTGGATAAAAGGCGCGTCGGGCCGGTTTGCCCCGACCCTTGGCACTATCGTACATTTACGGACTAAATAAAACATGGTAGCCATTTTAGCTTCGGGCCGCAACCAGGGTCCGATGAGGGGAGACAGGCCGTGCAGGTGATTTGTGGTGGGTATCGGACTCTCTTGCGCTGGCTCGTGGTTTGGGCCTGTTTGTGGGCCGCTGTCCAAGCCGGTGCAGAACAGCGGGACATCGTCCCGGTGGATACCAGTTGTGTCATTTCTTCGTCCGCCGATATCGCCGTGGTCCAGGGGCTGGCCCCGGGACCCTTTCGGCTGAGGGGCGATTTGACTATTCGCCAGCTGGAGTTGCCTTTTCTGCCCAGCCTTGGGGAATTGGTCGAAGTGGAGGGACATGTATCGATAAGCCGCAATTCCGGGTTGCGGGATATCGAAGGCCTGGCCGCCCTTGAGTGTGTCGGCAAGGGGCTCTATATCACGGTAAACGAGGCCTTATTGCATTTGGAGGGCCTGCGCAATCTGCGCCAGGTAGACGGGGCGTTGATGATTCGACAAAATCAGGCCTTGGCCAATATCAACGGCTTGCGTGAGTTGGGTAGCATTGGCTCCTCGCTCAATATAGAAAGCAACGCCGTCCTCGATAGTCTGGCCGGACTGCGCGGCCTGGTCGAGGTGCCCGAACACTTGGTTATTGGCGACAACCCCGGGTTGTCCAACTTGGCCGGGCTCGACAATCTGGTGCGGGTTGGGCGGTCGTTGTGGGTGGGTGGTTCGGTGGGGGGCAACGACGGTCTGTTCAATTTGGTTGGACTGGGGCAATTGAAAATTGTCGAAGGGCGCTTATATATTGGCGAGAATAGAGCTCTGGCCGAGCTGACGGGTTTGGCCGGTCTGAGCGGTATCGGCGAAAACCTGGTGGTGTTGGACAATGGCAATTTGCGCGACTTGAGCGCCCTGGACGGCTTGAAGGGGGTGGGCGGGGAGTTTGTCTTCGCCGATAATCCGCTCCTCGATTCGCTACTGGTACAGGCTTTGATCGAGCGGCTTAAAGGGTCTCAGTGAGGGGCGGACGGAGGGTTGCGGGAAGAAGAGGCTTGCGTTGGTCGGCCAGAGCCGTTTCATTTGGCTTGCCGCTCAAGTCAGATTCTATCAAGGCGGGCGACTTGTTTCTTTTTTGTTGCAGCCTAGGCATCCGCACGACAGCAATCGGCGTTGCCCAATAAAAGAAGAGCCGTCAGGGCTGACCTGGCGGCTCTTCTAAGTCCTTGTCAGGGCAAGGTTTAATAAATGGTGCCGAAGAGAGGACTCGAACCTCCACGGAGCAAGCTCCACTGCGCCCTGAACGCAGCGTGTCTACCAATTTCACCACTTCGGCGACAGCTTATAATTAAACCGTCCTCCCCAGACCCGTCAAGACTTTTTTCAGGTGCTACCATGAACGAGAAAGCCCCATCCGAAGGCATAAAAATCATCGTCCAGAATCGCAAGGCACGGCACGATTACGAGGTCCTGTCGTCGCTGGAAGCCGGCATTGCCCTCGTTGGTTCCGAGGTCAAAGCCTTGCGCGAGGGCAAAGTCAATCTGCAGGATAGCTACGCTACCATCGAGGGGGGGCAGGTCGTCCTGCGCAATGCCCATATCAGCCATTACGAAGCCAGCAACCGGCTCAATCACGATCCTGCGCGGCCGCGGCAACTATTGTTGCATCGCAAGGAAATCCGCCGCTTGGGGTTGAGTACCACACAACAGGGGCAGACCCTGGTGCCCCTCAAATTTTACTTCAAACGGGGCAAAGCCAAGGTCGAATTGGCTTTGGTGCGCGGCAAAAAACTCTTCGACAAACGCCATACCCTGGCCCAGCGCCAGGCCCAGCGCGATGTCGAACGCGCTCTCAAGGATCACCGGTGAGCCAGGATAACGTCGGCCCTCCCTGCGACCGCTGCCAGAGCAGCGGCGTTTATTTTAACCGGCAGATTGAGGCAGGGCGCTACGGCCATCTTGAATTGTGTATCTGTATCGAGGCCCTTTGCCGCTGCGGTGGCCGCAAGCCCTATCAATATTGGGACGAGGATTCGCAGAGTTTATGGTGTCCCTGCCGGCCGGCGCGGATGCGCATGAACTGGGTCAACAAGCTCTTCAAAGAGGCCGATATTGCAGAGCGCTACCGGTGGAAATTCAGCGACGATTTTACCGCTCAGGCCCCCGATGGCACACCCGTCCAGGCCGCCGGGCAAGTGGCGGTTTATTTGTCGTCATTGGTCGATTTTGATGAAGAGCCCGAGCGCGGCTTCCTGCTGCACGGGCCGCCGGGAACGGGCAAGACCCTGCTGGGCTGCATTATGCTCAATGAATTGATGCTGCGGCGGGGCCGTCGGGCCCGCTTTCTCAATTTGTCGCGGACTTTTTTCCAGCGTCTGAAAGATACTTTTTCCGAAAATAGCAGCGACTACGGCCGCACTTGGCCCATATTCGACGAATTGGCCCGAATGCCCTATCTCATGCTCGACGATTTCGGCACCCAACGGGGCACCGATTGGGAAAAGGAAATGCTCTACGACTTGGTCGACGCCCGCTACGGCGAGCAGCGCTTCACTATTATCACCACCAACCAGACGCTGGACGAGGTCAAACAGGATTCGGGCGGTCGGGTATTCTCGCGCCTGATGGAAATGTGCCACACCGTGTCTATGGAAGGCATCGACTACCGCCAGCACCTGCAGGCACGGCGCTGAGAAAGGCAAATCAAGTAATGAGCGCAACCCGAAAAGATGGCCGCCGCCCAGACCAATTGCGACCGGCCACTATTACCCCGCATTTCCTCAATACGGCGCCGGGATCGGCCCTGATCGAAATGGGGCATACCAAAGTTATTTGTACGGTTTCTATCGAAGAGCGGGTGCCGCCCTTTCTGGTGGGCAAGGAGCAGGGCTGGCTGACGGCCGAATACGGTATGCTGCCTGGCTCGTCGCCCCGCCGCATCGAGCGCGAAGGAGCCCGCGGCAAAATAAATAGCCGCAGCCGCGAGATCCAGCGCTTAATTGGCCGCTCGCTGCGGGCGGTAGTCAACCTCAAGGCGGTGGGTGAGCGGACTTTGCATATCGACTGCGACGTCATCCAGGCCGACGGCGGTACTCGCACCGCTTCCATCACGGGCGCGTATGTGGCCCTGGTCTTGGCCGTGGATACCCTCGACCTGGACGTCGACCCCATTGGCCAGGCCGCCGCCGCCATCAGTTGCGGTCTGGTGGGGGAGACATCTTTGCTCGATTTGTGCTATGAAGAGGACGTGCGCGCCGAAACCGATATGAACGTGGTGATGACCGCCGACGGGGGGCTGGTGGAAGTCCAGGCCACCGCCGAAGGGCGTCCCTTTACCCGGGCCGAGACCGATCAAATGCTCGATCTGGCCGAGAAGGGGATTGCAGAGCTGTTGCAAATTCAGCGGCATTGCTTGCAAACCAAATAAAATAGGGCTCTTGAGAATTTGCTTGACAGCTCCAAGGCACCCGGCTAACTTTTTATCTCGAAGCTGTATTTGGCCGTTGTAGAACACTTTTTACCGCACCCATCCCCAAGTCAGTAAAAAGGATTGGCCTATGGCTGAGATGGCAAAAGCGTCATTCTGGGAAATGGAGGATTCGCTGGGTAGTTATCTAGCGGAAATAGCCCACTCCAAACCGCTCTCTTCGGCCGATGAGGTCGCCCTGGCGCGGAAAATAAAAGAGGGCAGCGAATACGCCCGTAACCGTCTGGTTGAAGCTAATCTCCGCTTTGTCGTGAGTGTGGCCAAGGAATACCAGAATAGGGGCGTGCCGCTGGCCGATCTGATCAGCGCCGGCAATATGGGACTGATTACGGCGGCCGAGCGGTTTGACGAAAATAAAGGCTTCAAATTTATTTCCTATGCCGTGTGGTGGATCCGCCAGGCCATTCTGCAGACGCTGGCCGAACAATCGCGCACGGTGCGGTTGCCGCTCAACAAAATTGGCTTGCTCTACAAGATCTCCAAGGCCTCCCGGGCGCTGCAGCAGCAGCGGGCCGACGATCCGGTTCCCGAGGAGATTGCCGCCCAACTCGACGTGCCCGTTGAAGAGGTCAAAGAGACCATGCTCTGCGGCCGCTCGGTGCGCTCGCTGGATGCCACCTTCAAGGAGGAAGAGGATCACAATCTCCTCGACGTCCTGCCCGACGATCGTCAGGAATCGCCCGAATTGGAGGTCGTACGTGGCTGTTTGCGCGACCAGATCGACTCGGCCCTGTCGGGGCTGGTGGGGCGCGAAGCCGAGATTTTGCGGCTTTATTTCGGTCTCAACGGCGAAGAGCCAATGACCCTGGACCAGATTGGCGCTCGTTTTGGGCTCACCCGGGAACGGGTGCGGCAAATCAAGGAAAAAGCACTGCATCGCCTGCGTCACCCCAGTCGGTGCGATCAACTAAGGACCTACAGTCCGGCCTGATAAAACCCCAAGCTCCCCACGGCTCTCCCCTTTGCAGCTGCAGCAGGAGCTTACATGGCTGATAATTTGGAGGAGGATTTACTCCGTTCTATAGATGAGGTAGAAGCACGCATACAGGCTTTCCGCAAACGAGTACAGGGCGTCCTGACCGATATTCAGAGCGCTGGCGAGGCCCCGGTCGATACCGAAGAAAAAGGTGGGTCGGCCGACACACCGGCTTCGTAGCCGGGGTATCAGCCCACGAGCATACCAAGAGGGGACAGAGGTTTTGTCCCCTCTTGGTTTTCCCAGCCCAATTGGGCTGGGAAAACCAAGAGGGATAGACAATGGGAAAATGGGCCACTAGGATTTTTACATCCATCGATGAGGGACAGGGGGCTGGCCTCGACGCGGTGCGCGGATTGGGCGTATCGACGGTGCATTGGCATACCCCCTCGGCGGAAAATCGCACTCCTCAGCGCACCGAGCAGATCCGCCAGGCTTTGCAATTGCTGGATGATTTGCGCGGAAAAATACTGGGCTGATATGGCCAATTCGTGGCGGGAGCGCATGGAATTTGCCGTCGAGGCGGCTTGGCAAGCGGGTAAAATCACCCTAGGTCACTTTCAGGCCGGTATCGAGACCGAGTGGAAAGCCGATGCCAGCCCGGTGACTGTGGCCGACCGCCAGTCTGAGGAAAAAATACGCGCTTTAATTGCCAGGGCTTACCCCGAAGACGGGATATGGGGGGAGGAATTTGGTGATCAGCAGGGGACTTCGGGGCTACGCTGGCTTATCGATCCTATAGACGGCACCAAATCCTTTATTCAGGGGGTACCCCTGTACGGGGTCCTCATTGGCCTGGACAGCCCCCAGGGGGTAGTCGTGGGGGCGGTATATATGCCCGCCCTCGACGAAATGGTCTGGGCCGGGCGCGGCGAAGGATGCTGGTGGAATGGCCGGCGGGCCAGGGTTTCAGCAGTGGAGGAGATGCAAAACGCTTGTTTGTGTTATACCTCCCATACTAGTTTTGCCGACCACGGGCGCGAGCGGGCTTGGGCCCAATTGCGCCGAGATTCGCGCCTCCAGCGGGGCTGGGGCGATTGCTACGGCCATATCCTGGTGGCTACCGGTCGGGCCGAAGCCTGCTTCGATCCGGTGATGAACCCTTGGGATTGCGCCCCCTTACTGCCCATCCTGGAGGAGGCTGGGGGGACCTTTACCAATTGGCAAGGGCAGGCCACTATTTACGGCAAAGACGCCTTTTCCACCAATGGTCGGATCTTTGACTCGGTTATGGCCTATCTGGAATCGAGCGGGGATAAAACTTGACTTGCGGCCCTCAGCTTATTAGCTTGGGGCCCAATCTTAGGTGCGCAGCGCGCAAAATGGAGGGGTATTCATCATGAGAAAATGGTTTGTTTTTGCGGCTCTGATCGGCGGCCTGGTGGCCTGTGGGGAAGCGCCGGACGAATTGGGTCCCTACGTGAATAAGGTGAAGGACTTCCAGAGTTACCATAAGATCTTCGCCCAGTACCAGGAATACCTGCAGACCGACGGGATGGCCAATAAGACCAACGATCTGCGGGAGCAGATAGAGAATTACAAAAAGGACCTGGAGACGGTCCCCGAGATCGACAGCAAGCATATCCGCTCGGCCCACAATGCCCTTATTCGGACCCTGGACGGTACCCTGATCAAGCTGGTGCAGCCGGATTTTCCGACCTATGTCCCCAGTGCTCGCAAGCAATTGAAGCTAATCCGCGAGAAAGTCACTATCTATAATAACAACCTCAAGAAACTCTGGGTGGAAGCCGGCAAGACCGAGTCTTTCCCCCTGGCCTTTCCCGAATAAATCGGATGATAGGTCGGATTCTTGGGGCGAACGCCTGCCAAACAGCTCTCCTCGCCGAGGAGAGCTGTTTTTTTGCGCTATGCCGATAGATCAACCTAAATGGCGAGATCGTCTGCTCAATTATATGGGGCAGCCGGGGTTCCGCCCCGCCAAGATCAAGGAATTGGCCCGGGAACTGGAGGTGCCCCAGCATCAGTATCGCCCATTTCGGGAGTTGGCCCGAGATCTGGAGAGCCAGGGGCTTTTGGTGCGCCTGAGAAGCGCCCGCTTTGCCCTGCCGGCCAAGCAGGGCAATAGCACAGGGTCTCTGCGGTTGCACCGGCGCGGCTTTGCTTTTGTGCTGGGACATGGGGCCAAGCCCGATATCTATATCGGCCCCGGGCACCTCAATGAGGCGGCAGACGGCGATGAAGTGGAAGTGGAAATCCTCGTCGATCAGGGCCGTATGGGCGGACCGGAAGGACGGGTGGTCAATATTCTCAGGCAGAGCCCGCGGCAGGCGGTTGGGCGTTTTTTTACCCGGGGCCGTCGCGCCTGGGTAGAATTGGAAGGGCCCAGTCCGCGCTCAGTGACGCTGGCCCAATGGCCCGATCCGCCCATCACCGATGGCTACCTGGTGGAGGTGGATCTTTTGGGGGGGCAGGAAGGGGAAATAACCCAGGTATTGGGTAACCCGGAGGAGCCGCGGCTGGATTTTTATCTGTTGGCGGCGCGCTTTGGCCTCGAACCCGAATTCCCTCCCCTAGTGCAAGAGGAAGTGGCGCAATTGCCGGCGACTCCGCCTGTAGACGAGGAGAGGCGCGATTTGCGCTCTTGGACCGTCTTTACCATCGACCCGCCCAGCGCCAAAGATTTCGACGATGCGCTGTCGGTGGAAAAGCGTCCAGGAGGGGGCTTTCGCCTGGGCGTGCATATTGCCGATGTCAGCTATTTTGTACGTCCTGGGACCCCGCTCGACCGGGAAGCGGCCCGCCGGGGGACTTCGGCCTATTTGCTCGATCGGGTGGTGCATATGCTGCCGGCCGGTCTGGCCAGCGGGTTGTGTACCTTGGCCCCAGGGGAGGACCGGCTGACTTTTTCCGTGCTCCTCGATATAGACGGAGACGGCCAAGTTGTGGCCGGCGAATTGTTCGAGGCGGTCATTTGTAGCCGGGCGCGGCTCGATTACGGCCAGGTACAGGCTTTTTTTGCCGGAGATACCGAGGACAATCCCGCCAGCCAATGGGCCTCGCAATTAGACGACCTATTGGAGTTGAGCCAGGTGCTGCGCCAGGCCAGACAGCGGCGCGGCGGCCTCGATTTCGATCTGCCCGAGGCCCGGGTAGATCTCGATGCGGATGGGCGGCCGACCGCTTTGGGGCGGCAGCCCCGGTGGGACAGTCATCGGTTGGTCGAAGATTGTATGCTGGCGGCCAACGAATGGATCGGCCGCAGGTGCCAGGAACGGGAAATTCCGGTATTGTACCGGGTCCATGCCCCGCCCGATCCACCAAAACTGGAAGCCTGGGCCCAACGGGTGGCCGCTCTCGGCTTGGAAGCCGGAGGGAAGGCTAGCACCGATCAGCACTATATCCAGGCGATGATGACCCAGGCCCAGGGCCGGCCCGACGCTTTTTTGCTCGAAAAACTGCTTTTGCGGGCCATGATGCGGGCCGAATACGCCCCGGGCAATATCGGCCATTTTGGCCTGGCCTGTGCCCACTATCTGCATTTTACCTCGCCCATTCGACGCTATCCCGACCTACTGGTGCACCGATTGCTCAAAGACGATATGCATGGGCGCCTGGATCGCGAGGGGTGGACGGCCAAATTAGCTACCCTGGGCACCCAATTATCGCATCTCGAGCGCCAGGCCGAAGCGGCCGAACGGGCCTATATACGGCGCAAACAGCTGCGTTATATGAGCGGCCACCTGGGGCAGACGTTAAAAGGTCGGGTCACCGGGGTGATCAACAGCGGTTTTTTTGTCGAACTCGGAGATTGGGGGGTGGAGGGGTTTTGCGCCCTGCGCGATTTGCGCGATTTTTACGAATTCGACGAGGAAGTGCTGAGCTTACAGGGACGTACCGGGGGACGGTTAGTGCAGTTGGGGACGCCTGTGCAGGCGGTGGTGGCCCGCGTCGACCTCGACCTGCAACGCCTCGATCTCCAGGTCGACGAGACCGGTTTGCCGCTTGGGGGACGGCCGGGCGGCAAGGGCGGCGGGAAGAGCAAAAGCAAGACGGCCAAAAAGAGCCGCGGCTCCAGACAAGGGCGTCCGGTGCGGCCCAAGTATAGAGGGGGCAGGCGCCGTTGAATCAGCCCCACAAAGCCGATTGGGGAGGCTGCACCACACTTCCTTCGTAGTGCAGGGCCTGGGCGCGATCGCGCCCTAACAGCAGCGGGCCGTCCAGATCGACATAATCGGCGTTGCCGGCCAGCAATAGGGCCGGGGCCATGGCCAGGGACGTGCCTACCATACAGCCCACCATAATATCCAGACCCAGGGAACGGGCTTTAGACTGCAGGCGCAGGGCTTCGGTCAGGCCGCCGCTTTTGTCCAGTTTGATATTGACCGCTTCGTAGCAGGGGCAAAGGCGTTCCAAATTGTCGCTGATATGGCAGGATTCGTCGGCGCAGACCGGCACCGGCCGGGCCAGTTGGGCCAGCACCTGGTCCTGGCCGGCGGGCAGGGGCTGTTCCACCAGGGCCACGTCAAACTCGGCCAGGGCGGCGAGGAAGGGCTCGACCTGGTCGGGGCGCCAGCCTTCGTTGGCATCGACAATCAGGCGGGCATTGGGGGCGCTTTGCCGCACGGCTGCGACCCGTTCCAGGTCGCCTTGGCCGGCCAGCTTCAGTTTGAGCAACGGGCGGTGGCTGTGCTTTTGCGCCGCCAAGCCCATGGCTTCGGGGCTATCGAGGCTGAGGGTAAAGGCTGTTACCAGGGGACCTGGGGCCGAGCATCCGGCTAGCCTCCAGGCTGGTTCGCTTGTGGCTTTGGCGCGCCAATCCCACAGGGCGCAATCGAGGCCATTGCGCGCCGCCCCAGGGCTCAGGGCCTGCTGTAGATCCTGGTTGTCGAGGCCTTGCTCTATGGCCGGGGCCAGGGCTTCCACTTGGTCCATCACTCCATCGACACTTTCGCCGTAACGGGGGTAGGGCACGCATTCGCCCCGCCCGACAATCCCATCGCGGTGCAATTCGACTACGACCACGTCTACGGCGGTACGGCTGCCGCGGGAAATGGCAAACGGTTGCGCAAATGGCCAGCTTTCACGGCGAACGCGCACCGGGCTCATAAGAGCGCTGATACCAGAGGGGCGACACCGTGGCGCACCGGATCTACGGCCGGCAAGCCGGTTTCTGCGGCCAGGGAACGACAAGTAGACTCGGCCTGGTCGGGAGGTAGAGCGGCGGTATTGACAGCCAGGCCTACGACGCGGCATTGGGGGTTGGTCAGGCGCCCGGCCTGCTCATTAAAACGGATGCAGGTCTTGAGGTCGGGCAAGGGGAAGTGGGACAGGCCGCGCATATGGGGCCGGGTTGGTTCGTGGCACATGACTAGTCGATCGGCGGCGGCCCCGTGCAACAGACCCAAGGATACTCCGGCGTAAGAGGGGTGAAAGAGCGAGCCTTGTCCTTCGATAATATCCCAGTGGCCTTCTTGGTTGGCCGGGGTCAATGCCTCGGTGGCCCCAGAAATAAAATCGGCCACCACCGCGTCTACGGAGATTCCCTCGCCGGCAATGAAGATACCGGTTTGTCCGGTGGCGCGGAACGTGGCCTCCACGCCGCGCTGGCGCAGGGCTTGCTCAAGGGCCAGGGCGGTAAACATTTTGCCCACCGAACAGTCTGTACCTACGGTCAGGAGGCGTTTGCCGCTGCGCTTTTCGGCCTGGCCGATAGGTAGGTCCTGGGGCGGATGGCGGACGTCATTGAGGGCCAAGCCGTTTGTTTCGGCGCGTTGTTTGAGAGAGGGCAGGTCGGCCAACCGGTTGTGCAGCCCCGAGGCGATATGATAGCCCAGGTCGAGGGCTTGTTCGAGGGTTTGCAACCACAAGTCGGAAATGACCCCGCCCCGGTTTGCCACGCCGACCACCAAGGTCTGGGCCCCATCCCGGCGCGCTTCTTCCAGGCTTTTGTCAGCCAATCCCAGATCGGCACGGCAGTCGGGCAGGCGCAATTGGCCGACGCACCAATCGGGGCGCCAGTGGGCAATGCCGCTGGCGGTTTTGGCCGCCAATTGGTCGGCCGCATCGCCCAGGAAGAGCAAGTAAGGGGGGGTAATACTCATAGTGGATATCCTTGCCGGGTAAAGCTGCTCAGCTGGCCGGGTTGCGGCCGGGGAGGGCTGTAAAAAGCTCAAAAATAGGGCTGCCCCTAGCCGCTGTCAATTGGCCCCCAAGACAACCTCAAGCGCATTGACTAGGTCCTTGGCCGGGGCTATCTTTTCCGGGGTGTAAAGGGTCGCCGTTGCCCTTCCGGGCGCGGCGGCTGCCAGCCATTCTGCAGGAGGACCAATGAACAAGCGCAACAGTGCCTACGCCCGGGCCGGGGTCGATATCGAGGCGGCCAATCAGACCAAAAAAAGCATTGCTGAATTGGTCCGTACCACCTTCGGTCCCCAAGTAATCGGCTCGGCAGGAGGGTTTGGCGGCCTGTTCCGGCCCGACTTGAGTCCGTATAAGGACCCGGTCTTGGTATCTAGTGTGGACAGTGTCGGCACCAAGTTGAAAATTGCCTTTGCCTCGGGCTTCCACAATACGGTGGGGCGGGATATGGTCTTCCACTGCGCCAACGATATTCTCGTGCAGGGGGCCCGGCCGCTATTTTTCCTCGATTACTTGGCTATGGGCAGCCATGCTCCTGAGGTGGCCACGGCGGTGGTCGAGGGGCTGGCCAGTGGGTGTCGCACCCTGGATTGTGCCCTGATCGGCGGCGAAACGGCTGAATTGCCCGATATGTACCAACCCGGAGAATACGATTTAGCCGGCACAATCGTCGGCATGGTCGATCGGTCTCGGCTTCTCGATGGACAGGCCATTGCCGCGGGGGATCGCATTATTGGCTTGGGGTCGGATGGGTTGCACACCAACGGCTATTCGCTGGCCCGAAGAGTCATATTCGAACAAGCCGGCTTGGCCCTGGACGACCCCTTGGGCGCTACCGGTCGCACCGTAGTCGAGGAATTGCTGCGGGTGCACCGGCCCTATGTGACCCCGGTGTTGGCGTTGTCCGAGCAGGTCCCAATAAAAGGTATGGTCCATATTACTGGTGGGGGCTTGTGGGATAATATTCCGCGCGTCCTGCCGCCTCGCCTCAGTGCCCAGCTGGTAGGCGGGGCCTGGGAGATACCGCCGGTTTTTCACTTTATCGAGGAAGCCGGCCAGATCGAGAGCCGCGAGATGTACCACGTATTCAATATGGGATTGGGGCTCCTCCTCTTTGTTGGTCCCGACCAAGCCGAGCAGGCGGTGGAGCAGTTGCGCGCCGCCGGTGAGCGCGCCTGGCTGGTGGGGGAAGTGGTGGTGGGGGACGATCCGGTTTTGTTCGATATCTAGGGGGCGTCGTGCTCAAATTAATATTACTGACCCTGGCATTAGTCATGGTCTATCGCTATTGGAAGGCCCGCAGCCGACAACAGCAACTACAAAACAATCGCCGCGATTCCCCCAATCGTAAGGGGACACAGCGACCGGGGCGAAAAATCGTCGAGGCCGACTTTAAAGATATCGAGGAATGACGTGGCCAAAAGTCGGTTTGGCGACCAGGATTTGCGCCGTGAATTAGAAGGCGGTCAGGTGCAACCCTTTTACCTGTTGCACGGGGACGAAGACTTCACCTGCCAACGCACCGCCTCCTGGTTGCTGGAGAAATTGCACCCCGAAGCCCCCGATTTCAATGTCGATCAGTTTTCCGGCGAGCAATTCGACCTCGAGCACTTCATCCGGGTATACCAGGCTTATCCCATGATGGCGGCCCACCGACTGGTGGTGCTGCGCCATTGCGATAAATTGACCAAAGACAACGCCGCGACCCTGAAAGAGGCCCTGGATCCGGCTGTGCCCAGTTCCATTCTGGTGGGGGTAGGGGCGAAACTGGATATGCGGCGGGGCCTGTTCCAGCATATGGCTAAAAACGGCCGAGCAGTGGAATTTCGCACCCCCTTTGAAAACCAGTTGCCCCAATGGGTCCAGACCTATGCGCGCGAAAACGGCCTCCGTATGGCCGGGGACGCTGTCGATCTGCTGGTCCTGTATATTGGGCCGAATTTACGCGAACTGGCCAGCGAAATTGACAAATTAGCGCTCTATGTCGGCGACGGGCAGGGCATAGATCGGGGGGCAGTTGAACAGGCTGTGGGGCTTTGGCGCGGGGTCAACGTTTTTGAACTGGCCGATGCGGTAGGGCACCGCCAAAGGGACCGGGCCATGGCTTTGATGCGCACCTGGATGGAGCAGGGGGAGGAACCAGGGCGGGCGGTGGCGATGATCTACCGCCATTTTCGCTTGTTGCTCAAGGCCCGTTCGCTGCAACAGCAGGCCGTGCGCGGCAACGAAATGGCGCGGCAGATGGGCGTTTCTCCCTTTTTTCTGAAAAACTACCTACAGCAAGCGCAGGCCTACTCCACGCCTTTATTGTGGCGCGGCTTGGAGGCCCTGCTGGAGGCCGATGACCAGCTTAAATCCCGACCACGGCGACAGCAAGGGCTTATTGTCGATTTGTTGATAAGCCGGTTGTGTCCACCGGGCCGGGGTTGACAGATGGGGCGGGCCAATATATATTCAAAATGGCCATTATTATAGGGCTAAGTAGTTGATTATCAAGCTATTTACACGGGAAAGGGTAATGCTAAAATGAGCGACCCCATTGCTGTAACCGACGATAATTTTGCCGCTGAAGTACTCCAGTCAGACGTTCCTGTGCTGGTCGATTTCTGGGCCGCTTGGTGCGGGCCCTGCCGCATGATCGCTCCCTTTGTCGAGCAGATCGCCGGCGAGTATGAAGGCCGCGCCAAAGTCTGCAAACTCGATGTTGATACGGCGCAGAAAACCGCCGGTGAATTCGGCATCCGCAGCATACCAACGCTGCTCATTTTCAAAGAGGGCAAAGTCTCCGACCAATTGATCGGCGCCGTGCCCAAGCAGCAAATCGTCGATAAGTTGGACGCGGCCGTATGAATTGAAGGCTACTTCTCGCCTCCGCGCTTACCACTCTATGGCCTGGGCGGCTCTGGGCCGTCCAGGTCCATTGAAACCAGCAAAACGGCTCTCTCTGCAGCGCGAAAGAGTCGTTTTTGATTTGTCGAGCGCCAGGGAGTCCAGACTATGGCTGCCGACCCATTTTGGGGCAATCTTTTTCGCCGCTCCGCCCCCCACCAACAAGATCTCCAGGCCTTGTTGCGCCAAGTGCCCGTATTCGCTGATTTGACGCAACGGGAGTTGCGCAAAATGGCCTCTATTTTGCACCGCCGCCGCTACGCCGCCGAGGAATCTATCGTCCGTGAGGGGGAGCAAGGGGTGGGGATGTATGTAATTCTCTCAGGCCGGGTCGAAGTTTTGCAGGTGGGCCACGACGGGGCCATGCAATTGCTGGCCACCTTTGGGCCCGGAGACTTTTTCGGCGAACAGGCCTTGCTCGATGAGACCCCGCGCACCGCTTCGGTAGTGGCCCTGGAAGCCTGCCAGGCCCTGGGCTTTTTTCGCACCGACTTGCTTGACCTGATCGAGGGCCAGCCGCGCTTGGGGTTGAAAATTGTCATGCGCATTTCGCAAATGATTTCGGTCCGTCTACGCCATACCAACCGCCTGCTCAAAGAAGCGCAATACACGGAAAAAGGCGATGAGGTGCCGTTGGACCCGGACAAGCGAGAGGTCTAAATGTCGAGGGTGGAAAAACCTGAATCCGCTGCCGCGGAAAGCAAATCCGGGATCCAGGCTAAAATACCTCGACAAAGCCAATTGCCCCCGCTCGGGGTAGAGCGCCTCGAGCCACCGGCCGTGTTCTCCAATCCGGTCAAGGTAGTGCTGGGGATTGCCCTGGCCCTGGCTCTTTGTTGGTTTCTTTACTTCATCCGCGGCATCCTGGCCCCCTTCGTCCTGGCCTTTATCGTGGCCTATGTCCTGACGCCCCTGGTCGACCGCATGGAAGGTCGGGGGCTCAACCGGACCCTGAGTATTGTCCTGGTCTATCTGGTGGTGGCGGGGGGAATGGTGTTTGGCGGTATGGAACTGACCCAGCGGCTGCATTTGGACAGCGGCGAACTGAGGGACCAATTCATCCCCCGTGAATGGGTCGACAAGCAAGTGTCCATCTACAATGCCCGCACCAGTTTTGTCAACCTGTACGGCGAATGGGAAGAGGCCGGCGGCAGGGATTCCACTTTTGTTCTAGTCCAACCAGAGCAGTGGCCTTTGGAATTGCCGCCGGGGGGGCAAAAACGGATAACCCTCCGCTTTGCCCCCGCCAACCCGGCCTCGGCCCAGGCCGGATTGCGCCTGACCAGTCCCACCCTGGAGGGCGCTTTGGTATTGCGGTTGCGCGGCAACAGTTTTGCGGAAGAAAAGCTGTCGCCCCTGATTGAATTTTGGGACCAGGGCGGTTACCGACAGCAGGTTGGTCTGGACAGTTTGTTCTTTTCCGCTGGAGGCATCGATTTTGGCGCCGCCGGGCCGGCACCCGCCATCATTTTGCTGGTCAGTGAAGAGGTCAAGAAACTGCCCGAATGGATGCAATCTTTGCTCGGGGCTGGTTTCGATCTGGCCGAGTGGATCCGCATGCGGGGGGGCGGGTTGTCGAAAACTCTATTGGGAGAGACCGGCCAGGTGGTCAGCGGCCTATTCTCAGGCATCGCTTTTTTGGCTATTGTCCCCTTCGGGGCTTTTTTCTTTTTGCGCGAAGGACGGCGCATAACCCACCGGCTGGTCGAATTGGTGCCCAACGCCTATTTCGAACTGGTCCTCAATTTGATCTACCAGATCAATGCGCAAATTGGCGGCTATTTGCGGGGGCAGCTCTTGGCAACCAGTGTCGTGGCGATTTTGTCGATTTCCGCCTTGGTGCTGATCGGGGTGCCCTACTCGCTGCCTTTGGGGGGACTGGCCGGGGTGGCCAATATGATTCCCTACCTGGGCCCCTTAATAGGTATTGTCGCCGCTTCGCTGGTGGCCTTGGCTACCGGAGGGGGGCTGGAGATGGTCTGGTATATCATCATTGGATTCCTCGTTGTCCAGATTATCGATAATTTTCTCGTGCAACCCGCCATAATGGCTAAAAGCGTCAACTTGCACCCTCTAATTGTTTTGTTTGTAGTACTGTTGGGGAGCCATTTAATGGGGATCGCCGGTATGCTGATCGCCGTGCCTTTGACCGGGATACTAAATGTAGCGGGGCAGACTATTTTTCAGGGAGTTAAGGCGTACCGCGCTCGTTAGGTTGACAAAAATAGGTCCGGTGTGCTACTTATAAGAATTTAGCCCGACTGGGCCGTATTTAGATCAGTAATGCAGCCGGGTTTAGGTATTGCAGAGATATATCAGACAGGAGGAATACACCGTTGGGGGCTTCGACGATAATAACCAATGAAATGGTCGCTACACTAACCGGCAAGATTGTCCAAGCGCGCAAATTGTATGGCAACGACAGTGCTTATGTAATTGGCTTGTGCACCGGGGCGGAATGGTTGCTTGAAGCCGCCGGCAACAGCGGCGCCAAGCAGCTTTTACAGGATTCGATAATCGCTCAAGAAGGCGGCAAAGGAGGGCAAGCAACGTCCAATACCCGCACTCAGACCGAACCGGCGGGCGGAGCTGCGGCCGCCGGGCAACTGCCCGAAAACACGTGGGTAAAAGGGCTGGTAAAATGGTTTAACAATAATAAAGGCTACGGTTTTATCTCGACTGACGGCAATGTCGATGTCTTTGTCCACTGGCGCGATATTTCATCCTGGGATCGCAATCTGAGCCAGGATGAAGAAGTTGAGTTCATGGTAACCCGGACGGCGAAGGGGTTTCAGGCGGTCAATGTTATGAAGGTAGGAGCCCCAGAACAGGGTGCGGAAGAACGGGAAGACGTCTGGAATGGAGAAGGGGATCAACAGGCCGAATTAGACGATGGCAGCCAGGATACATTGGCCGCCGGCGGCGAGACCATGGCGGCCACGACCCAAGGGGACGCAGAGCTGGATTCCTGGAGGGCGGAGGGCGAGGATGAAACGGACCAAACCGATGCGCAACCACGCTGAAAGAAACGGCAGACTAGCTCATGCTTAAAAAACCGCGCAACGGCAGCATCACCTGTTCCTTTTGCGGCAAAGGGGTCAAACAGGTCGAAAAAATAATTCAGGGCCCCTCGGTGCATATTTGCAACGAATGCGTCGGCCTCTGCAATGAAGTCCTGGGCCAGCAAATAAGCCAGGAGGCCAATCCCACCAATGCCCCCCTGCCCAAGCCGGCGGAGATAAAAGCCCGGCTCGATGAGCATATTATTGGCCAGGATAGGGCAAAAAAGGCGCTGTCCGTTGCGGTGTATTCCCATTATAAGCGGGTCTACTCCGGGGCCAACGACGTTGAGTTGGGGAAGAGCAATATTCTTCTCATCGGCCCCACCGGGACTGGAAAAACGCTGCTGGCCGAGACCATGGCGCGCATTCTTCAGGTGCCCTTCGCCATTGTCGATGCCACCGTTTTGACCGAGGCCGGGTATGTCGGCGAGGATGTCGAGAATATCCTGGTGCGCATTCTTCAGGCCGCCGATTACGACGTGGGCCAGGCCGAGCGGGGGATCCTGTTTATCGACGAGGTCGACAAAATTGCCCGCAAATCGGGCAACCCCTCCATCACCCGCGACGTCTCGGGCGAAGGAGTGCAGCAGGAATTGCTGAAAATCCTAGAGGGGACCGTGTCCGGGGTGCCGCCCAAAGGGGGGCGCAAGCACCCCGAGCAGCCTCTGGTCCAGATCAATACCCGCGATATTCTCTTTATTTGCGGGGGTGCCTTCGACGGGCTTGATAATATCATCAACCAACGCATCGGTCGCAGCGGTATGGGCTTTGGGGTTGAATCGAGCCAGCAGAGAGAGTTGGACAAAGGGGCGCTGTTGGCCCGTTGTCAGCCCGAAGATCTTATCCAATACGGTCTTATTCCAGAATTGATTGGCCGCCTACCGGTTGTCAGCACACTCTATCCACTCAGCGACGAAGCCTTGATGGATATCCTGCTCAAGCCCAAGAACGCGTTGACCAAACAATACCAGAAGTTATTCGAAATGGACGGCCTATCCCTCAAGTTTGAAGAGGATGCCTTGGCCAAAATCGTCGAATTGGCCCAGACAAAGGAAATGGGGGCCCGCGGGCTGCGGGCTGTATTGGAATCGACCATGTTCCAGATTATGTATGAGTTGCCGGCCCGCGAAGATATCGAAGAATGCGTCATTACGCGGGATTTTATCGAGGCCAAGGCCCCTCCGACCTACGTCTTTAAAAAACAGCGGGCCTGAACCCGGTCAACCAATGAACGGTCAGCCCGATCCCGACTACCCGGCCCGTTGCCAGGCGGCCAGCCATAGCTGCGCGGGTTGGCGGGGGCTGAGCGGCCCTATTTGCCTGCACGGTCGGTTAGTCTCCCTGCAAGGGGAGCGCGGCCGGATCCAGGATCTGAGCGGGGCGGCCGATTTTCACTTGAACCAACCGGGCGTAGGCCAGGTCGGCGATATTGTTGAATTGCGCGGACAAGCCGGGAACCAAATTGTTGAGCAGGGCCAATTGAGCCGCTTGGTTCCGGCACGGCACGATCCCTTTGCCGGGGGCGACTGGCCCCGTTTCCAGGCCAACGGAGGGCTGTTGCACAAGCGGTTGGCCCTGCGTTCGGCCATTTTACAGGCCATTCGCCAGTTTTTCCTGCAACGCGATTTTATCGAAGTAGAAACCCCCGCCCTCGTCGAAGCCCCGGGCCAGGAGGCCCATCTGCAGCATTTCCAAACTCGCTACCGGGGCGGGGCGGGGCGGCCATTGTATTTGATTACTTCTCCCGAGCACCATATGAAGCGGATGTTGGCAGCCGGTTGCGAGCGCATTTTCCAAATGGGCCGCTGTTTTCGCAACGGCGAACGCTCTCCTTTGCACAACCCCGAATTCACTATGGTCGAGTGGTACCGGGCCTATGCCAGTTATCGGGAAATTTGCGCCGATACCCAGGACTTATGCGCTTTTGTCGCCCGTCAGGTACTGGGCCGGACAACGGTGGAATACGGCGGTCGCTCGGTCGATTTGGCCCAACCGTGGAAACGGATCGGCGTCCACGAGGCCCTGGCCCAATATGCCGGGGTGGATTTGCGCCGCTGCCGCAGCGCCCAACAGTTGCGCCAGGCTGCCCTCCAGGCAGGGCATGCCAGCATGGGCCCCGAGGATTCCTGGGACGATATGTTTTTTAAGTTGCTCATTGAACGGGTGGAACCGGCTCTGGCCCAGGAGGGGGCGGTTTTTCTCCAGGACTACCCGGCTCGGCAGGGGGCCTTGGCTAAGCGTAAAGCCGATTGGGCTGATGTGGCCGAACGGGTCGAGGGGTTTCTGGCCGGATTGGAATTGGCCAACGGTTTTACCGAATTGAACGACCCCGCCGAACAACGGCAGCGCTTTACGGCCGAAGCTCGGGTACGACTGGCCGCCGGGCATGGGACGATCCCTCTAGACGAAGATTTCCTCGATGCGCTGCAACGGGGTATGCCCCCGGCCGGCGGTATGGCGTTGGGGGTAGACCGGTTGATTATGGTGCTGACCGGTGCCGAGCATATTGATGAGGTATTGGCCTTCCCGCTGAGAGTGGAGGAGGGCTTGTCCTGAAACGGGTTTTACTCATTGATGAGAGCCATAGCACCGCGGCAGAAGGCCTGGGCGATACCTTGGCTAAAGGTGGGCTTGCTGTCCTGGCAAACAACGTCGAGGCAAGCTCCCCAGTCGATGTGGTCTTAATAGTCTGGTCCAGGGACTGCGATCCAGGGACTGTGCACGATTGGACCGATAGGGATGTTCCTATCCTTTTGTTGGTACGGGAGGGAGCCGCAGATTGGGGGGCGGCGGGCTTGCGGGCTGGCGCCCTGGCGGTGCTGCCTTGGCCTTGTCCAGCCGATTTGCTGCGGGCCCAAATCGAGACGGCTCTGGCCCTGAAGCAGCGGTTGGACTCCTGGGCCCAATTGGCTTATGCCGATCCCCTTACCGGGGTCGGCAATCGGCGCGCCTTCGATCGCCAATTAGAGACCGAGATGGCCGCGGCTCGACGGCACGCTCATCCACTGTCGTTGGCTATGATCGATATTGACCAGTTTAAACGGGTCAACGATGCCTACGGTCACCCTATGGGCGATTGGGTGCTGATCCAGGTGGCCCAATTGATAGAAGGGGCGGTGCGTCAAGAAGATATAGTCGGGCGCTACGGCGGCGAGGAATTCGCCGTCACCATGCCCTTCGCCGATGTCCGGGGGGCTAGCTTGGCCGCCCGCCGAATCCTGCGGGCAATAAGCCGTAAAACACTGCAGCAAGGGGACCGCCGGGTCGAAGTCCGCCTCAGTGTGGGAACCGCCACCTTTCCCACCGAGGTGGAAACCGCGGTGGAGTTAGTGGAAAAAGCCGACCGCCGCCTATACCGGGCTAAATCCCAGGGCGGCGGCCAGTTCGTAGGCGGCCTCTAAGAAGTTGGCTGGGCCTCGGCGGAATTGAGGATAGAATCGATCAGGCCGAATTGGCGGGCTTCCTCAGGCGAGAGAAAATAATCGCGCGCCGTGACCTCTTCGATACGTTGGATGGATTGATCGGTATCCTGGGCCAACAATGTATTGAGGCGCTGACGCCAGGCAATGAGTTCGCGGGCGTGGATGTCGATATCAGCGGCCTGGCCGCGCACGCCGCCCCAGGGCTCGTGGATCATAATCCGGGCGTGGGGCAGAGCCTGGCGTTTGCCGCGGGTGCCCCCGGCCAGCAATAGAGCCGCCATGCTGTAGGCCTGGCCAACGCACAGCGTTGCCACTTCGCAGGGAATATGTTGCATAGTATCGTATATGGCCAGCCCCGCGGTTAAGTTGCCGCCCGGGCTATTGATATAGAGCGAGATGTCTTTGTCGGGCTCTTCCGAGGCCAGAAAGAGGAGCTGGGCGGTAATAAGATTGGCCTCGGCATCGTCTATGGGGAAGCCGATAAAGACGATTCTCTCTTGCAGTAAGCGGGAGAATATATCGTTGGCTCTTTCGCCCCGGCCGGTCTGCTCTATAACTATGGGAACGACGGACATAAGCGCTTTCTGGTCCTTGAATTATGGCGTTTCAACGGTTGCGGGTAAACACAGATGACGATAGGCGATAGAACTGTCCTTGTCAATAGCTTGAGGCGCGTTGACAGGTGGGTATATTAGCGCTACATTCTCCACGAAAGGGCCTCCTTTGCAGCCGCTGCGAGTAGGTGTTATCGGCAGCTTTAACCAGGATACGATAAGCGTTCCCGGACAGGCTCCACGGCATAGTCTTGGGGGCATTCTCTATACGCTTGGGGCCCTGGCCCATCTGGGCGGCGACGCCGTAGAGGTTTGGCCCTTGGGACAGGTCGGAGCAGATATCGCGCCGCTGGTGGCGGATTTTCTTGGCGGCTGCCCCGGATTCCACCTGGATGGCCTGCAAGTGGTCGACAGCCCGGCTTTCCACTCCCATATCCGCTATTTTGCCGACGGCCAAAAGGAAGAGCGGCTGATCGGCGATATCGGGCCGTTGGAGTGGGATGATATCGAGCCTTTTATCGACCACCTGGATGGCCTGCTGGTCAATTTTATTACCGGCTTTGAAGTGCGCCGAGAATGTCTGGCAACAATCCGTCGGCGCAGCCGCGGGCCCATCCTGATGGATGTCCACAGCCTGACCCTGGGCCGGCACGCCAATGGACGGCGCTATTGGCGCTGTCCCGATGATTGGCGTGGTTGGGTCGAATTGGCCGATACCGTGCAGATGAACCAAGCCGAAGCGACGCTACTGAGTCAGGGCCAGGGACTCCGCCCCTTTGCCGGTAGGGTATTGGACTTGGGGCCCCAAGTCGTAGTCCTCACCCTGGGGGAAGAAGGGGTCCTTGGAGCCTGGCGGACGCCGGCTGGGGCCAGCTATTACCAGCAGGCGGCCAACTCCGTTGACCAGATGGTTGATCCGACCGGTTGCGGCGATGTTTTCCTGGCTGGCCTGGGCGTCGGTTGGGCGTTGGGATTGGAAGTGGAACAGACCCTCTTACTGGCCAATCGCGCCGCTGGATATAATTGCCAGTTGCAGGGAGTGGGCCAGCTTCAGGCCCTGGCGCGGTTGCAGCGCCCGGGAACCTGTTAAAAATTCAAAGGAAGCGACAATGCCACAACAATTCGACTTTCCCGGCGGCCGGCCGGGGCAACCCTTTAAATTCAGCCCCAAAATGCTCTATGGCATTGTTGGTGTGCTGGCCATCTTGTGGTTGCTCAGCGGTATCTATACGGTAGAGCCCGACGAACAAGGCGTTATTCTGCGTTTTGGCAAACTCAACCGGCTCGCCGGGCCGGGCCTACACTATCATTTGCCTTCGCCTATTGAAACCCGCATTGTCCCCTCCGTTACCCAGGTCTATCGCAACGAGGTGGGGTTCCGCACCATCGACCCGGGGCCACCGGCCCAGTACAGCGATCGGCCCAAAGAATCGCTGATGCTCACCGGCGACGAGAATATCGTCGATGTCGAATTGGTGGTGCAGTACCGGGTCTCCTCGGTTACCGACGCACTCTTCAAGGTTTCGGGCCTGGGGGTTTTCGAGAGCCGTGGCGGCCTGGTGCACGACGCCTGCGAAGCGGTTTTACGCAATGTGATTGGCCGCCACCCCATCGACCAGGTACTCACCGAGGGTAAATTGCAGATCCAGACCGAGATTAGCGATCAGTTACAGGAATTGTTCAATCTGTATGAGTGCGGCCTCACCGTCGAGACGGTGCAGCTGCAAACGGTCAAGGCCCCGGCCCAGGTCGATGCCGCCTTCAAGGACGTGGCCTCGGCCAAAGAAGACCGCGAACGCCTGGTCAACGAGGCGCGCGGCTACCAGAACGACATTATTCCCAAAGCCCGCGGCGAGGCGGAGAAAATGGTCAAAGAGGCCGAAGCCTATAAAGTGGAGCGCGTGCGCGGGGCCGCTGGCGATGCCGAGCGCTTCAAAACTGTCTACGCCCAATACCGCAAGGCTCCGGACGTGACGGAAAAACGCATGTATCTGGAAACCATGGAACGGATCCTTCCGAAGATGACCAAATATATTATCGAATCCGATGGCAGTGGCGGTCTGGTCAATATACTCAACCTGGGCAAGGAGGTGATCCGATGAAGGTGGCCGTCGGTTTAGTCATTGGTCTGGTCGTGGTCCTGCTCGTCGGCAATTCGATCTTCTTCACGGTCTACGAATTTCAACAGGTGGTCGTTATTCAATTCGGCGAGCCAAAGCGGGTCATCCGCGAGCCGGGGCTCTATTTCAAATTGCCCGTGGTACAAAAGTTATCCACTTTCGACAAGCGCCTGTTGGATTACGACGCCAATCCAGAGCCCATCTACACCAGCGACAAGAAGAATCTCCTAGTCGATAATTACGCTCGCTGGCGCATCATTGATCCCCTGCTCTTTTTGCAGACCTTGCGGACCTTGCAGGAGGGACAGTCGCGGCTCGACGATATTATCTTCTCGGAAATGCGCAAGGAATTGGGACAGCATACCCTTAGCGAGGTGGTGGCGGTCAACCGCGAGGCCCTGATGAAATTGGTCACCGACCGTTCCAACGAATCGGCTAAGGTTTACGGTATTGAGGTAGTCGACGTGCGTATCAAACGGGCCGATTTGCCGCCCGAAAATGAAAACGCAGTCTACGACCGAATGCGCGCCGAGCGCGATCGCGAGGCCAAAGGATATCGTTCGGAAGGGGAGGAACAGGCCCTGAAAATTCGCGCTCAGACCGATCTCGATGCCTCCAAGATCATTGCCGAAGCACAAGAGAAGAGTCAGATATTGCGCGGTGAAGGCGATGCCGAGGCCCTGACAATCTACGCCGAGGCCTACCAGGGGGCGGGCAAATTCTACCAATTCCTCCGCACCCTCGAAGCCTATGAAAAATCGCTCGGTGAAAAGACAGTTTTGGTGCAGCCCTCCGATAGTGAATTTTTCAAATATCTCAAAGAGACCCCTTAAGCCGTTGCCATGGTCGTGGGGCTGACCGGTGGTATGGGGGCGGGAAAATCCTCCCTGGGCCGACTGTTAGAATCTAAGGGTGCCCACCTGATCGACGCCGACCAGGTGGTGCACCAAATTCTCATAGAGCCGGCGGTGCAAACGCAGTTAATGGCGGCTTTTGGTGACGATATTGTCGTTGACGGACATTTAGACCGGCGTCTCTTGGGGCAACGAGCTTTTGCCTCGGCGACGAAAAAAGAACAGTTGGAAGCCATTGTCCATCCGCCCGTGGCTCAATCTTTGTGGGCCGGGGTGGAAGCCAGCACCGCTGCTATAGTACTGGTAGACGCGCCGCTGCTATTTGAGTGGGGCCGCGATCTGGACCGCTACGATGCGGTGGTGGTAATCGACGCCGACGAGGACCTGCGCATCCAACGGGTGGTCCAGCGCAGCGGTTTAAGCCCGGACCAAGTGCGCCAGCGTATGGCCGCCCAGATGCCTGCTGCACAAAAGCGTGCCCGCGCCGATTGGGTGGTGGAAAATAACGGCACTGAGGCCAAATTAGAAGCGGCGGCCGAGCGTTTGTGGCAGTGGTTGGCAGGAAAAGAAAAATCCCATGAGCCAAGAGCCTAAGAAAACCCCCCTCTACCATATGCACCGGGCAGCCAATGGCCGACTGGTCGATTTTGCCGGCTGGACCCTACCCGTGCAATATAGCGGTATTACCCAGGAGCACCGGGTGGTGCGGTCCACCAGCGGCCTGTTCGATGTTTCACATATGGGGCAATTCTGGTGTGCGGGTAGCGGTGCCCTGCCCTTTTTACAGCGGCTCCTGCCGCGCGATTGCGGCCGCTTGCAGATAGGCCGCGGCGGCTATGCCCTAATGTTGAACCAAGCGGGCGGGGCCATCGACGATCTGGCGGTTTTTCGCACCGGCCCCGAGCGCTATTTGCTGGTGGTCAATGCCGCCCGTCGAGCCGTCGATTGGAAATGGGTAGATAAGGTTGGGCGGGATTTCACCGATCTCGATCTGCAGGACGCCAGCGACGAAACCGCTATGTTGGCCCTGCAGGGGCCCCAAGCCGAAGCCGTTTTACAGGCCTTGGGCAGCAATTTGGCCCAGGTACCGTATTTCGGAATAGTCTCCACCCGTCTGGCCGATATTTCCGTTGTCGCCTGCCGCAGCGGCTATACCGGGGAAGATGGTTTTGAGTTGCTGTGTGCCCCGGATGAGGCCGCGTCTTTGTGGCAAGCCTTGCTGTCTGTCGGGGCCCAGCCCTGCGGTCTGGGGGCCCGCGATACCTTGCGCACGGAAATGGGCTACAGTTTGTACGGTCACGAATTGGACGAGACGACCTCGCCTTTGGAAGCGGGGCTGGGATGGACGGTGCACTGGCAGGGCAATTTCATTGGCCGGACAGCTCTTGAAAAGCAGCGACAGGTCGGCTTGCAGCGGCGTCTGGTCGGTTTTCAAATGGAGATGAAAAGCCTACCCCGGCCTGATTATACGGTCTGCAACGCCTTGGGCGAGAAGATCGGGCAGGTAACCAGCGGCACCTTTTCTCCTTCTTTGGAAAAAGGCATTGGACTGGCCTATGTCAAACCTGACTGGCGGGCCCAGGGAACGCCCTTACAGATAGAAATCCGCGGGCGTATGCAGGCGGCTCAGGTCGCGCGCCCTCCCTTTGTGACAAGCAACGTCAAACGCTAATAACAGGAGACGCGTCGGTGGAGGCTAATACCCCTTGGGGCGATGAATTTGCCCGGCGTCATATAGGGCCTGATAACGACGATATTGAGCAGATGCTGGCTTTCCTGGGGGCCGCCAGCCTGGACGAGCTTATAGATAAGGCGGTACCCCGGGCTATTCGCCTAAACCAGCCGCTTGCCAATCGTCCGCCTCTAGATGAGCGCCAATTATTGGCCCTGGCGCAACACTTAGGGGGCAAAAATAAGCTCCTGCGCTCTTACCTGGGCATGGGGTACGCCGATTGTATCACGCCGCCCGTGATCCAGCGCAATATTTTAGAAAACCCGGGCTGGTATACCCAATATACGCCGTATCAGGCGGAAATTGCCCAGGGCCGGCTCGAAGCCCTACTCAATTTTCAAACTGCAGTCATCGATCTGACAGGCCTGGAAATTGCCAATGCCTCGCTCTTGGACGAGGGCACGGCGGCGGCCGAGGCCATGGCCATGTTGCACGCCTTGCAGTCCAAGAAAAATCGGTCCAATACCTTTTTCGCCGTGGCCGGCTGCCATCCCCAGACCTTGGAGGTATTGCGCACCCGCGCCTGGGCCCGGGGCTGGACACTGCAGGTGGGCCCGGTCGAGGATTTGCTTCAGGGGCCGGCCGTCTTTGGCGCCTTATTGCAATATCCGGCCACCGATGGGGCCGTTGGCAACTATCGGCCTGTATGCGAGCAGATACACCAAGCTGGCGGGCAGATCGTTGTAGCCGCCGATATTTTATCCCTGACGGTATTGACTCCACCGGGGGAATGGGGCGCCGATGTGGTGGTGGGCAGCACCCAGCGGTTGGGGATGCCCATGGGCTACGGCGGGCCCCACGCCGCTTTTTTTGCCACTCGGGCCGAATATCGCCGGCAAATCCCTGGACGTATTATCGGTGTCAGCCAGGATCGCCGCGGCAAACCGGCCCTGCGCATGGCCCTGCAGACCCGCGAACAGCATATTCGCCGCGAAAAGGCCACGAGCAATATCTGCACCGCCCAGGTTTTGCCCGCCGTGGTGGCCAGCATGTATGCAGTGTATCATGGCCCCCAAGGGTTGCACCGCATTGGCCATCAGGTGCATCAGCTGGCCCGGCAGCTGGCGCAGCAGGCCGAAGCTGCAGGTCTTACCGTAGTGCACGACCAGTTTTTCGATACCGTCTGTCTGCGGCAGCCCGGAAAGGGGGCTGCCCTGGTGCAAAAGGCACTGGCGGCGGAAATGAATTGGCGTCTGCTCGATGCCGATACGTTGACAATCGCCCTGGACGAGACCACCCGCCCCGAGGATGTGGCGGCCATGGCTGCCATCTTTGGCGGCGGGGGAGGGGAGGGGCAGCCCTCATTTGAATTGGCCCCCATGCACCAACGTCAAAGCCCCTATTTGACCCATCAAGTTTTTAATCGCCATCGCTCAGAAACCGAATTGCTGCGCTATATGAACCGGCTGCAAGCCCGGGATCTGTCGTTGGCTACCTCGATGATACCGCTGGGCTCGTGCACCATGAAGCTCAACGCCACGGCCGAGATGATGCCCATCACCTGGCCGAAATTCGCCGCCTTGCACCCTTTTGCCCCCCGCGATCAGGCCGCCGGCTACGGTGAGATATTTACCCAATTGGAAGACGAGCTGCGGCAAATGACGGGCATGGCGGCCGTCTCGTTGCAACCCAACGCCGGGGCCCAGGGTGAATACGCCGGCTTGTTAGTTATTCGACAATACCACGCCGAACAAGGCCAGGACCACCGCCGTATCTGCCTTATACCGGCTTCGGCCCACGGCACCAATCCAGCCAGTGCGGTAATGGCTGGGCTCGAGGTGGTGGTGGTGGCCTGTGATGAACAGGGCAATGTCGACGTCGACGATTTGCAGTCCAAAGCGCAAAAACACGCCGACGAGTTGGCCGCCTTAATGGTGACCTATCCTTCGACCCATGGAGTATTTGAAGAGCGCATTGGCCAGATTTGCGCTATCGTCCACCAGTGCGGCGGCCAGGTGTATATGGACGGGGCCAATATGAACGCGCTGGTCGGCTTGTGCCGCCCGGCCGATCTGGGCGTCGATGTATGTCATTTGAACCTGCACAAGACCTTTTGCATTCCGCATGGCGGCGGCGGTCCGGGTATGGGCCCCATTGCCGTGGGATCGCATCTGGCGCCCTATCTGCCGGGGCACCCGCAGGTGGCAACGGGCGGCCAGCAGGCCATTGGGCCCATTTCAGCGGCACCGTGGGGTAGTGCTGTCATCCTGCTCATTTCCTGGGCCTATCTGAAATTGATGGGATCTCAGGGCCTGTTGCAGGCGACCAAAATTGCCATCCTCAACGCCAATTACGTGGCCAGAAAACTCGACGATATCTATTCCGTGCTCTACAAAGGGGCCCAAGGTTTGGTGGCCCACGAGGCCATCCTAGATCTGCGCGGCTATAAAAGTACCGCGGGCATTACCGTCGAGGATGTGGCCAAGCGGCTTATGGATTACGGCTTTCACGCCCCTACAGTATCGTTTCCCGTGCCGGGCACCCTGATGATAGAACCCACTGAAAGCGAAGCCAAAGCCGAACTCGACCGCTTTTGCCAGGCCATGCGGGCTATCTACCACGAAATAAGCCAGATAGAGTCAGGGGCCAGTCCGCCCGATGACAACCCGCTTGTGGGGGCCCCCCATACCTTGGATATGATAACCGGTGATACCTGGGAGCACAGCTATTCCCGACAGCAGGCGGTTTTGCCGGCGCCCTGGTTACAGGAGCACAAATTTTGGCCGGCTGTAGCCCGGGTGGACAACGCCCAGGGCGATCGGCAGCTGATCTGCGCTTGCCCCCCCCTTGAGGATTATTTATAAAGCCAAGTTTGTGGTTTAAGTGTGAGTGGGTATTATATTGTCCAACAAGGGCTTATTGTGGTTGTTTGGTCTCTGGTTGGGGGCCAGTGGCTGTGCCGATGGGCTCCGTCCCACTGCTGCAGAGATCCGCCAAATTCTCAAAATTCCGCAGGCCCGCTACCCGCTCCAGCCGCAATTAGTAAAGACCTGGACCCAACGCGACTTAGTCTTTGAAAAAGTGCGTTTCCAGGGCCGTTACGGCGATTGGATTCCGGCCCTAATCTGCTATTCGGAATTAGCCCGCAGCCGTCCTCTACCGGCTATTCTCTGTATGCCGGGCAGTCCCAACCGCAAAGAAGATTTGTTGCAACCCCTCGATCTGTTGCCCCGTTGGGCTGATCGGGGTTTTGTCGTGGTCAGTATCGATAGGCCCTACCACGGCCAGCGCCGCGGTGATTTGCGCAAGCAGATCAATAGTAAAGGGCTGGCTAAGGTCTGGGGCGAATACGCCTATGATTTGCTCTGCACCCTCGACTATATGCAAAGCCGGGACGAAATACTGTCACAGCGGATCGGCATGCTGGGGCTATCGATGGGAGGCTTGGAAACCTTACTGGTGACCGCCCTCGACCGGCGCGTCCAGGTTGCCGTTTCGGTGGCAGGTCAGGTAGACTGGGAGGCCATTTTCGCCAGCGGCGCCTGGAAGCGGCTGTTGCGCGGGGTGGACCTGCAGCAGCAGCTGCTTGAACAAGGGGTAGCTGGGGAGCAGGCCTGGGGTGAATTTCGTCGTCAATATCCAGATATGGAAGCGGTCCAGGCCAGGGTCCTGGCTCCCTTGATTGCCCCTCGGCCGCTATTGCTGTTATGCGGTCTGGAAGATCCCTACATTCCGCCCGAAGCCGTGCGCCGAGCCCACCGCCAGGCTCTGCCCTGGTACGCCAGTCAGCGGCGCGAAGATCGATTGGAGTATTGGCTGCAAGAGAATGTGGGGCACCGCTTTACACCGGCCATGCAAGAAAGAGCGCTAGCCTGGTTCGAGCGTTGGTTATAGCGCCTGGCTCCTAAGAGCTTGGCCGTAAAGGTCCCCGGACATCAGGCACCAGCACCGGTGCTCAGTGTATTGGACCTGGGTAGGGGGTTAGGAATTACGGTCTTTGCGGGCGGCAAATTTGCAGATCTGGCCGCAGATTTTGTGAAATACCATGACATCGCGGCGATCTAGAGGCTGGCGGTTGAAAAAGCGCCGCATGAGTCGAGAGAACTGGGTGGGTTGGTTATTATAGGGTTTAAAGTCAATGGCCTCCATCGCCTGGCCCACGTGTTCGAATAGGCGTTCGCGTTCGGCGCTGTTGGCCAGGGGGTGTTGAGGGAAGGGGTGGACCGTCTGTAGGGCGGTGAAGAATTCGTAGGTGAGGAGAAGGACCGCCTGGGACAAATTGAAAGAGGGGTGGTCGACGGCACTGGGGAAGCGCAAAAGGTGGTGGCACAACTGCAATTCGCTGTGCCACAAGCCGTCTTTTTCGCGTCCGAAGACCAGGGCAATGCGATGGTGGTAGGCCAATTGAGCCCATTGTGGAACCAATTGGCGCGGCTGACTGGAAACTTGCCGGAAGCGGCCCGTGCGGTGGGTCGTCCCAACCACCAGATGGGCCTGGGCCAAGGCCGTTGCCAAATCGGGGACCAAGGTGCAGGCCTCGAGAATATCGTGGGCCCCGTGCGCCATCCAGCGGGTCTCGGGGGTATCCCAATTGCCGGGATTGACCAGGACCAGGCGGCCCATACCGGTATTTTTTAGCACTCGGGCGGTGGCACCAATATTGCCCGGTGTAGCCGGTTCTACCAGGACTACGGTGATATTTTCCAAGGGATTGCTGGCAGGTTCCATAGGGGAGAAAAATAGGCGGGGGGGCCAATTGGGGCAAGCCAACTTTTTTGCAAAAAGGGGCGTATTTTCCCTTGCCAATTACCAAGTTTTGTCTACATTGGTACTCGTTCCCGCGCAGGTTTCCCCAAAACCCCTTGAAAACGAAGATACCAAGGGCGGGACAAAGCTACTTCCCCCTTCCAAAACCCAACATCAGGAGCTGCGACGCGCCGGGGCCCAGCCGGGTCCACTAAAAAACAGGGCCCTCACCCGCCTCAAGCCATAGTGCTTGCTGGCTGCCTGAGCCATCCCTGCAGCGTTCGCTTTTACCCCCTTATGAAAACGGCTATATGGGGCCGCGTGTACCAAAGCGTACGGCCCTACCGGATGCGGCTGATCGTATCCCTGGTCACCTTGCTGGCCCTAACCGGTTTGGGCTTGTACGCCCCGGTGTGGGCGGCCATTCTCATCGCCGACGCTCTCACCAACCTCGACCGCAGCCTTTTTTTCCAGTGTATCCTCGTACTGGGAGCTATCCGTCTGGCCAGTAGTGTCCTGGGCTTTGTCTATTCCTACCAGATGCGCGTTTTAGGCGGTCGTCTGGTCTTTGATTTGCGGCGGCGGATGTACAACCACTTACAGCGGCTGTCGCTGGGCTTTTACGAATCGCGCTCGTCCGGCGAGATCATCTCGCGGATGATGAACGACGTCAATGCGATTTCCTCCCTGGTCACTGGAACGGCCCTCAATACGCTGATCTCATCGGTCAAAGCCCTCAGTCTGGTGGGCCTGCTCTTCTATCACAACCCGCTGGTGGCTGGGGTGGCCCTGGCAGTGCTGCCAATGCACTTTCTGGGCTATTTCTTTTTCCAGGCCCGAATCGGTCATTATTCATGGAAATCCTCGGAGAAAACGGCGCAAATTTACGGCAAGGTATCCGAAGTGCTGGGGGCCATGAAAATGGTCAAGTCGCATTCTGGTGAGCGCCGCGAGAATAAGACCTTAATGGGGCAGCTGCGGGAAAATTACGATATCTCCATCCACTCGGGGAATCTGTCCAGTATCTGGGGCAATGCCACCGGCAATATCAGTTATATGGGCGAAGTGCTGGTGATGATCGTATGCGGCATGGCGGTGCTGGACCAGAGCATGGACCTACAGCAGTATATCCTTATGATGTCCTACGTCGGTATGCTGTATGCCCCCGTCTCCGAGCTAATTGGTGTGGTGCAGCAGATTCTGCCGGCCAAGGTGGGGATTCGCCGCGTCTTTGAGATTATGGATTTAGAACCTGAAGTCGAAGACCGGCCCGATGGACTGCGGCGCGATATCGAGGGGCAGGTGGAGTTCATAAATGTTTCCTTTGCCTACGGCCAGGGGGACCAGGTACTCAAAGACGTCAACTTTTTGGCCCGGCCCGGTGAAATGGTCGCCCTGGTGGGCCCCAGTGGTTGCGGCAAGACCACCATCGCCAACCTGATTGCCCGGTTTTACGACAGCAGCAATGGCCAAATATCAATTGATGGAGACGATATCCAGGCCTATTCGCTGCGTACTTTGCGCGATCAGATGAGCGTGGTGCTGCAGGAGACCAGTCTGTTTCGGGGCTCTATCCTCGACAATATCCGCTACGGCAGACCCGAGGCGACCATAGAGGAGATCATCCAGGCGGCTAGACAAGCCAATGCCCACGAGTTTATCAATTCGCTGCCCGACGGGTATATGTCCCTGTTAGGGGCAAACGGGACCCGCCTTTCGGGGGGGCAACGCCAGCGCATTGCCATAGCCCGGGCCCTGATTCGCGATCCCCGCATTCTCATTCTCGACGAGGCAACCTCCGCCCTGGATACGGTATCTGAAGCGCGGGTGCAGGAAGCCCTCAACCAATTGATGAAAGACCGCACCACCTTCATCATTGCCCATAGATTATCGACCATCAAAAACGCCGACCGCATTGTCGTGCTGCGCGAAGGCCGAGTGGTGCAGGTGGGGACCCACGACGAATTGATTGAAGAGGAGGGCATGTACCGGCAACTCTACGATCCCAAGTGGGCCCAACAGCAGAAAAAAGAGCGCGACGAAAAAATTCAGCGGCAAATCCACCTAGAGAAAGTGGCCTGAAAGGGCAACCATTATGACTACGACCAGTTCCCGATCGCGCTGGAGGCCGGCTATTTACGATTTGACGGCCCATTTCGAACCCAGCGCCCATTTTGAATACAACCGCAAAAAGCGCCGTCAATTCGACGATTTGGCAAAGCGCTACAAAGATTCAACCTGGATGTTGGGTAGCTACGGCGGCAAGCCGCAAATGCGTACCGATCTACAGGGGATAGGAGTAGCCACGCGTATTGAGGTGGGGCGCCTGGCCTGGGGACAAGCCCAACGGCAACGCCAATTGGCCCGGGCTTTTGATCTGTTCCAGGAAGCGCAAAAAGCCGACTTGGCCTCGGGCCCGGTGCAGCGGGTCCTGGCCCGTTTTCACCGGGCCGCCCACCGACCTGAAGAACGCCAGTTGGTGCGCCAGGCTTGGATCGAGGCCTTTGGCGGAGAGGAATGCACCTTCCTGGGCATTGATGACGATCAGGTCGAATTGGGCCAATGCGTAAGCTACCAGCCTCTTGGTCAATATTTGCGGGAAGATGGGATCTACCACCGTGTCCACCGGTCCCGCATTGAAGAGTTGGGCCGGCATCTCCAAGAAGAAGTCGGGCGTTATGAAAATCACCGTTTTTTTGTCCATCCCCAAGGGGAAACCGAAGGGGTACCCGGGATTGAATTCGGCTATACAGGCGAGGCGGCCGATGTTGCCATCGAAGCTTTTGTCGCCGGTTATACGGGGGAAAAACTGGTCTTCTGGTCGCCCGAGGATTTTGCCCAAAGTCGCTCGTCTTTTGTCTCCTTGAAAGATTACGAACGGGCTTCGCGACGCTTCGGGGGATTGTGGATTTTGATAGGCGATATGGTAAAGCGCCTGACGGCCGAACAAATGGCCCTGCTCTACCTGTTCTTAGACGGTGATCAGCGGCCTCTGGCCCAGCCGCTGAGTTGGGGCGAATTGGTCCATCGCCAGGGGGAAAGCGAGCATATTGGGCGCTCATTGCGCCAATCTGCCACCTATCTGGAGACCTGCCTGGAGGGCTTGCAGCGCTTGGGACTGGTATTCCAAGTGCAAGAGGGGTATGCCCTAGGCCCCGACTTCGAGCAGGTGCAGCAGGTCTATTTCTACCCTTTGGGCGAATTTCGTAAGCGCGTATTATAAGCTATCTATGGACGGAAAAACTTATCAGTTCTACGCCATGTCGGTGGCCGGATTAGAGGATTTGGCCCTCGACGATATGCAGCGTCGGTTGGGGCCATTACAACAGGTCCACACCGAGCGTGGTAAAGCCTACGGACGCATCTTTTTTACCCACCGCCGCAGCCCGCTAAAATTATTGGAGTTGCCCTGTATCCACGACGTATTCGCGCTGGTCGGGCAAATCTACAATGTGGCCGGTGGCCGGGAGGGCTTACGCCGCATTGTCGAGCAGGTGGAAAAATGGGATTTACAGCCGGCCCGCAGGCTCGTCGAAGTTTGCGGTGGGCCCGGGGGCAACCGTTTTGAATTGGCCGCCAGTGTCCAGGGGCAGCACCGTTTTAAACGCCGCGATCTGGATTTGGCTGTGGGTGAAGCCCTGGTGCGGCACCACGGCCTGGCACCCGGCTCCGGGCCCCAAGCCCTGCGCCTCCAGGTGCAGGTGACCGGCCGCCGCGCCTTTTTTGGGGTGCGTTTGCCGGCCCGAAGGCCCCAAACAACCGGCGGCCGACCTCCGCTAATAAGCGGGGCCTTGGCCTATTGTTTGGGGTGTCTGCTGGGTATTGAGGCCGAAGATACGGGCCTTGTCCTGGAGGGGGCCGGCGATTTGGAGCAATACTGGCCGGCCCGACAGGTCATCTACGGTGGGCCACGAGCCATTGCCCAGGTGGCCAATTGGATCCGCTGTCGCCCCGGTAATCTGCCTCTGGATGGCACCAGTCTCGACTGGATAATGGGCGATGGTCGTCCCCAAGTGGGGCCCTATTGGCAAGAGCTATTGACCGAGAGTGCCCGCGTCTTGGTCCCCGGCGGAGTGGCCCTAATAGTGGGGCCGGCACCGCCTGTGGGAGGGCGGGTCGTAGAAGAGGGCTCTTGGCCCCTTGGGGTCATAGCCGAAATACCTATATATTTAGAAGGACGTCCGCGCTCTATCCTGATGCTCGAGCGCTGGCCCGAGGAAGAATTGCTGACTATTGAAATGGGGAGCGGCTAATAGCCGGTTACCCGCCCTTTGCCGACAAGGAGAGATAAGCCCGTGGAAAGCAAATCCGCCCGCGCTTTTAGTCTGGCCCAACAATATATCCCCGGTGGGGTCAACAGCCCGGCCCGGGCATTTGCAGGTGTGGGCGGGGGACCGCCCTTTATGAGCCATGGGCAGGGGGCCCATCTCTTTGATATCGACGGCCGGGAATATATTGATTATGTATGCTCCTGGGGGCCGCTTTTATTTGGCCACGCCCAGCCCCGTGTCGTTGCCGCCCTAAAAGAGGCCTGCGACCGCGGCACCAGTTTTGGCGCCCCGACACAGATCGAGACCGAATTGGCTCGCCAAGTAGCGGCCTTGGTTCCCGGGATCGATATGGTGCGCATGGTCAATTCCGGCACCGAAGCGACGATGTCGGCGGTGCGCCTGGCCCGGGGGTATAGCGGCCGCGATAAATTGATAAAATTCGAAGGCTGCTGGCACGGGCATGGCGACAGTTTTTTGATCAAGGCGGGCTCGTCGGCCCTAACTTTAGGGGCACCCGACAGTCCTGGGGTACCCCAAGGGGTTGCCGCCGATACCATAACCCTGCCCTATAACGACCTGGATGCCGTGGCCGAGGCCGTGGCCCAGAACCAGGGCCAGGTGGCCGCCATTATCGTCGAGCCCATCGCCGGCAATATGGGGCTGGTGCCCCCGCAGCCGGGTTTTTTGCCCGGCTTGCGCCAGCTGGCCACCGACCACGATATCGTCCTTATTTTTGACGAAGTTATCACCGGCTTCCGGGTCGGGCCCGGGGGCGCCCAGGAACGTTTTGGAGTTATCCCCGATTTGACCTGTTTGGGCAAAATTGTCGGTGGTGGCCTGCCGGTGGGGGCCTACGGCGGCAAGCGTGCCCTTATGGAGCATCTGTTGCCGGTGGGGCAGATTTCTCAGGCTGGCACCCTGTCGGGCAATCCGCTGGCCATGACCGCCGGTCTGGCCCAATTGACCATGCTCGCCGAGGACGGGGTCTACCAGCGCCTTGAAGAAAAGGCGCAAAAACTGGCCGATGGGATGCGCTACAACCTGGAAAAATTGGGGCTCGATTATCAAGTTGAACAAATTGGGGGCATGCTGTGTCTCTTTTTCACGGCAACCCCTATCGTCGATTTTACCAGTGTTGTCACAGCCGATACTGAGGCTTTCAAGCGCTATTTTTGGGCCTGCCTGGAAGGGGGCGTTTATCTGGCCCCTTCGCAGTACGAATGTATGTTTCTTTCCCTGGCCCACAGCGACCAGGATATTGAACAAACCTTGCAGGTGCAATACCAGGCTCTGCAGGCGGCCCATTGATGGCTGGTCGCCAATGATGGTCGGAGCAATGGCGCGTTGCCCATCCATCGTCGCCCAGCTGTGGGGCGTGCTGATTCTGGCAGCCCTACTGGGATGCAGCGCCCCCGAGATAGATAAGAGCGACGAGCTGGACGAGGGACCCGAGGCCGATGAATATGAATGGGTTATCGTCGAAGCCGAGGAAGGGGAGGCCGAGATCAAGTCTCCACCCCAAAAGCCACCAGTCGCCGAAAATGCACCGGTCCCAGCGGCGCAAGCTCCCCCCAGCCAGCCCCTGATGGCCCCCGAAGATATGCCTCCCGATACAGGGCAACCCATTCGCTACGATCCAAAGGGGGATTATACGGTCCAACTCGCCGGTTATCGGAGCAAGAAACTGGCCGATGAGCAAGTAGCCAAATTGGTGGGAGAGGGCTACCCCGCCTACAGTGTCCGCAGCCCTGATGGGGCCAAATATCGGGTCCGCATCGGCTATTTCAGCAACCGCGCTGAAGCTGAGTTATTCGGCGGCCTATTCAAAGAGGACCGGGGGATGGACTATTGGGTTGACCTCCGCAGCAAGGAGTGAGGCCAGATATGGGCGGGCGTGTATTGGCGGCGGGCACCTTTGATTTTCTCCATCCCGGGCATTTGGCCTTTTTGCGTCAGGCTGCGGAGTTGGGAAACGAGTTGTACGTGGTTGTTGCACGAGACGAAAATGTCGAGCGCCTCAAAGGCCGGCTGCCGATCCACGATGAACAGCAACGTTTGCAACAGGTGGCCCAAGTCGATTTTGTCACCCATGCCCGGTTGGGGTATAAAGGGGCCAATTTTCTGCAGGTTGTAGCCGATATTGCCCCCGAAATAATTGCTTTGGGATACGACCAACGGGCCCCCAGCGGCCTTGGCGCGGCCCTGCCCGAGAGTTCGTCCATTGTCGTGCTGCAGGCGCACTGCCCGGAAAAATATAAATCCTCCCTCTATCGACGGACCCATAGCGGCGAATGAATTGGCCCCTTTGGGTCCGCAAAGCGAAAGGTCTGATCGTGTCCCAAGACCCGGCACCTAAGCCGCAATTGCGCATGGAGTACGGTCGAGGAAAGGATCCTTCAAAGCCGCAATTGCCCCCAGGGTACCAATTGCGGCCATTTCGTTCCGGCGACGAAGAGGCTTGGGCCCAATTATTGAATGCCAACGGCGAATTGGGGCAGTGGGATCGACAGCGGATCGACGGTCTACTGGCCGGCGGTCTGGTGCCGGAAGCCCAGTTTTTTGTTGAATGGGGGGGGCAACTGATCAGTTGCACTGGGGTATTCGACCGCGGGGAAGCAACCCCGGAGCCGCTGTGGGAAATCGGTTGGGTCGCCAACCATCCCGAGCACCGTGGCAAAAAGATGGGAGCGGTAACAACCGTGGCCGCAACTATCGCCGCCCGATCCATGGTCCCCAGAACGATCTATTTATTGACCGACGATTTTAGAATACCAGCGATTAAAGTGTATCTGCAATTGGGGTACGAGCCTGATTATTCGCATTCCACATTTCCGCAGCGTTGGGCCGATATTTTCGCGGTGCTGGGGCCGGCCTATCAGGTTTTTAATCCACAAAGGTGAGTGCCGGAAAAAAGGGAAATCCCCTATAGGACACATAAAATATATTATGTACACACCAAAAGAAATTTATAGAAAAAAACTCCTGCATCTCGAAGTAGAGCGGGATTGTCTTATTGAAGAGGTGATACCGCTCTACCGAGTCGAGGCGGTGGGCCAAGATGTGGCCGACTGCCTGCAAGCTTATTACACCCAATCTGAACAGCGGACCGAAGCCGTCCGTGCCAGGGGTACCGGCTACTCATCGCGGGGGAGTAGTGCCAAGGGGATATTTCAATGAATATGCCGCTCCAAGGGCAATAATTAGATAAATTGATAAACGTCAAGTATTTTTCCCGGATAGCGACAATTAAAATGCCCGGATTAAGGGGTTTGTTTGGTTGAGGAGGTTGTTTTCATCGACGCGGTTTTTTTCTGTTGGGATTGTTCGAGCCGATAA
>WLWI01000429.1_pt1 | contig 40671 bp, 50 predicted proteins | sample 6701501 | NCBI WGS metagenome assembly WLWI01 (sample SAMN12718690, study PRJNA515312) | sponge metagenome | isolation source: marine sponge | host: Mycale hentscheli | place: New Zealand: South Island, Marlborough, Capsize Point | collected 2014-11-01 | reverse complement strand
AATAAAAAGACAATCGTACAATTCTGAAATTATTTGATGTCTGGTACATATATCGAATTGACAATAAATTATATTAATTACTATATTATGATAAATAGTAATAACATGAAAAACAATAAAACAAAAAAATACCTTAGTTTGTTTGCTGTAATGGCTGTTGTAATTAGTGGCGGAATGTATGTTACTAGTTTTGAAAATGCCGATGCAGACGATATTAACAAAGGTATAGGAAAAACAGAAATTTGGGAACCCGGTCCAACTGATGGATTTACTCCAACAGAGATGCCTTACTTTGAAAACCAAAACGCAAATGAGTTAAAATCTTATGTTGAGAAAAAATCAACCATTGCAATTCCAGAAAACGCATTAATTCTTTCTAGTAAAGAATTAGATAGAACTCTTGATGAATTACGTCAATCAGACTTACCAATTGTAATGTCTGCAATTGATTATGATACGGGAGTTATTGCTATCTGGACACCAGATACAACTATTGGTGAGAAATTCAAAGCAGAATTAGGTGATGTGCCATTTGTCCTCTTGTATGAAGAAGCACCAGCTAGATGGCAACACGGTGATCCCGGTGAAAACGGTGCACAATTAGAACCAAAATTGGATCTCCAATCATGGATTCCTTCTGTATATGCAGCAGGTGTATCTGGAGATAATACCCATTATGGGACAAAGGTCACTGATAATAACAATGCAGATGGCATTTATTCTAGAATGGAAGTTCACACTGATGAAAATGATGTGACAATTGTTTCTGGAAATACACTCTATGCACCAGCAATGAGTGTTGCAGATCAAGGTCGATTGGAAATCGTAGTTCATTATTCTTCATATGATGAACCTAGACTAAGAGTTTGGGATCATAATGGAGATAATGAAGGTTTCATAGAATCAGTTGATATGGACAATAATAACTTCAACAACAGATATGTAAATACTGTAAGTGGAAGTGACTATATCTATACCAAAGTGGAACTTAACAGTGGAACTTGGTACGCCTACTATTACGACTTGATTGATACTGAATGGGATATTCTAATCGCTAAAGGCGGTGGTATTGGTGATCAAGACTATGGATGGAATGTCTATGAGGTAATTGATACAGCAGATCCTGGTGATTGTTCTGGTACAACTGTTCCAGAAATCATTTCAACAGACGGTCAAGTGAGAAATAGCGGTTCTTGGAGTTATGCAACAAGTAGTCATGCTTCTGCATTTAATTCAACACCCTTAGACTGTGCAAGTGGTTCTTGGAACAACAACTACTACAATTGGGATGTAAGTTAATCCTACCTTTTCTTTTTTTTATTAACATTGCACAACATACAATGAGATCTGAGTCTTGTAGAGCATGTGGGTGTGAAATAAAGATGGACAAAATATATCATTCCTGCGATCAGTCACTCAGACTAGTATGTGTCCAATGTAACAATACAGTTGAAAACCTGATTAATTTTGACTGTGTTTAGAAAATAATTTCCAATGCTTCTCTATATGGAGCCACATTTTCCCCCGGGAAAAATTCTGACTCCCTCACGTTTTTGATCATACCCCAAGTCTGAACTTAAGACTTACAGTGATTTGCACGGTCTTTTGTCTGCTTTGTCACGATCGGTGGACGGCACATAACGACGTATTTTTAATTATTTTCTGACTTGCCAAGCATGATGTCTTATACTATAATTAATAATATTTTATTATAGGTATGTACTACTATGACTAACTACTTTGAGAACCTCGACATTCAACTGAATCAACTTAGATTTGTTTTCCTTAATGCATATACGAAAGGGGACTTCATAACTGCCTCAACGTTTCTCTACACAAGAAACGCAGCTCATCCAGACGAGGCAAAACTTGACGACATGAAACGTTTTCGATTGCATTCAAACTCTCAACGGGCAAGAGGCAACGCAAACACATTGGCTTAGTTTAAGAATAACTTGTGAACGTTCTCTTTTGTAACGTGTACCTTGTACAATGAGTCTTTCTTTGCTATGAATACCTGATCATGTGCATCAAACAAATCCAAAATATCGTTGACATTGCCTGATAGGATATTTTTTGCATTTGCAATGCAGTGTGTAATGCCTTCCACTCCTTGCCGGTGATACCATTGACAAAAGCATGCGGAATCTGAGACGGATTTTTTGTCTGCCAAATCACCTGTAAGAAATGCCAATACCATCAACTGTGTTTTATCTATTTTCTTACCTACTTTTTCTAAAACTTTTTTTCCATATGCGTTTGGATTATCTAAAAATTTATCGTACGGTTCTATAGTACCATCAAACCATCCCTGCTTTGCCAACAACTGCATTCCGATGTGGGATTTGGGACCGCAACATGCCTTGAATACGTCATCATTCTGCGCCATTCTCGTGACTGATTTCAACAAATGTTTTAGGGACTCGTCATCTGCGTAAAGCAGTAATTCGTGTTTTTTTGTTATCTTGGAGTTGTTTGATATCCATTTGTCTACCGCATCCTTTACAATTGAGTTCAAAGACACGCCTGTCTGCCCCGAAATCTTGCCCAGCTCCGTATGGGTCTCATCGTCAAGCCCCCTTACCAGCAAATCTTTTGTCATACAGATGCACTGCAATCTTTGTATATAAATATGATATCATGATATCACTATAATAAATTTTATATTGTAGATGATGTGTAATCTGGAACATGAAGGCAGTTACAATAAAATCAATTAAGACAAACGTGCATTCTGAAACAAAATTTCTCTTTTGGTACGTGTTTGGGGCAAGCAGAGGAGGCGGTAACAGGATTAAGATAATTTCATTCCTTAAAGACAGCCCTGTAAACACAAACAAGATTGCCGAGTATCTGCATCTGGATTACAAGGGAGTAAAACATCATCTTGATGTATTGGAAAAAAATAACCTTGTAACTAAAATTGGTGAGAGATATGGGATGATTTTCTTTTTGTCTCCGTTGTTGGAGGAGAACATTGATCTGTTTGAAGAAATAGCCGAAAAGCTAAATTGATCTAAGTAGCAAGATGCCTTGTTGTTGGCATTTGATAATCTATTCTTCAACGATATGCTCATTAACATTATTCATATTTTGCCGTGTATCTGTTTTGATCCGATTCAAAGTATGTACATGAACGAATAAGAGGGAAAAATTCAAATCGAATCATAGAATTCTGTTTTGGATCACATTGATCTATTTTGCCGAATCTTTATCAAAATTAACTTTCAAAAGATTGGGGTCAAAACTGGGTGATCTGTTTAATACATTTGGAAGTTAGTTTGTTCAATGACGAACAAAACAATTTCAGTCCTTTTCATTATGACTGTTCTTATGACTTCTGCTACTGCTGCATCTGTGGACTTGATTCCCAATGCCGAAGCCCTAAAAAGCGAGGGCAAGAATGCTCCCGGACGTATCAGTGTAAACTCATTTGGTTCTGCAAATAACAATGTTGTATGCGGTGACAGACTTTGCTCAGAAGTAGAGCCTGAAACCAGCATGACTATGACGAAAAAGCAACCACATCTGTCTCATACCAACTTGCCACTTGACATTCCGTTAACCATGGGATATGCAAACGGTGAGGAGATTTTCTACATTTCAACTGAAGCATCAGTTGAAGATGTTGCCAATCACTTGACGGATCTTACCGGATTCAGAGTTGCCTATACTCCCGCATTGGCACTTGCCCCAGAAGAGTCACTTGCACAAATCTATGCATTTACCAACGGTGTGGAAGGCTCAGGCGCCTTTGGATTCCAGCCTCAAGTTGCAGATTCACAACCCGGAGATGACCAATACAGTCCTTTATGGAATGTAAATGCCGTAACCTGGAGTGATGATGCGCAGCCAAGAGAGCTAAAATCCGAGATGGCAATACTTGAAGCCCAAGACAACGGCGAGCTATCGTTTGAAGAAGCAGGCGTTATTGTCAACTGTCCATTTGTAAAATGGAACGGCGGTCATCTGCAGCTTCGAGATAATTCTCACGTAACTGACGCTGATCCGTATGGTGGAGGACAAGTACTTGACATTGATCTTGAAAACATGAAAGTAACATTTGTTGCCCATAGAGGTTTTGCACCAAACGGTGACACCATCTACTACATTGCAACTGACGCATCCTCAAAGGATGTTGCAGATGCATTAGGAGTGATTCATGTTCCTAGAATTCAAGGTACGATCTCTACTGCATCATCCTCAGACCTGTATGTGTTTACAAACGGTCTAGAAGGCAATGGTCCATTAGGATTTCAAGCAAGTATAGGTTCAACGACTGTTGGAGACAAATTCTATAGCCCACTTTGGAGAATTCAAACTGCTACATGGGACAATCCTGACAATGTAGACTTTCTGAAAACTGTCGGTGAAATATCTCAGGCAGCTACCATGGGAAAACTTGAAACCGGCCTGGCTGGTTTCGTGGTAAACTGCCCATTTGTGGAAGTAGATTCTAAGATGATGATGAGTGACAAGCACATGATGAAAGACACCATGATGATGAAAGACACCATGATGATGAAAGACGACAACATGATGAAAGACGACAACATGATGATGATGAAAGACGACATGATTATGAAAAATGATCCTATGATTGGTGCACTAACTGCACCTTCGGGTGATGCCCCATTTGGCGGCAATACCGTTGGAACTTTTTCAATATCTGTAGACCGTAGTGACCACGTCAATGTGACTACACACATCACAAGTACTTCATCAGGAATGGTTCAAGAAGGATGGCTTGTTGACATGGACTCTGGCTATAAGCTAAGTCTTGGCAAGTCCCATGACAATGGACAGCTTTCGTTCTCACAACAGATGGTGAATCCTTGGATTTACGACGTCCTTGTGATTACCGAAGAGCCCATCGGAGACTCAAACCCTGCACCTAACGTGTCAGTTGGAGGAGTCTTGCTAGAAACACCATTTGGACTCTAGTCCATTTCTTTTTTATTTTTTCATTTTAGTCGCTTGGATCTTGCCATCTTATTTTTTAATTGGGGTCTGAATTGGAGTTTTGGTCAATACTCTGAAATAAGCTTGCTTGTCATGTATGTCTGGATCCTATGTTGCTCTGTCTGAAGGCTTTGTATTGCAGATTTTGGTTTGAGCAGTCCCTGATGAGAAACAAGTGATGACGACGCCTGTACTTGCATAGTGTAGAGTCCGAATTATTTCCGTTGATATTGTGAATAGCATTGCACGCATCACACATAAGATAAAATCACAAAGACAAACCAAGTGATCTGATCAATTGTCATGATTAATTAAAAATGATAAACAATCTTTCAAAAAATTCCAATATTCTAAACAGAAAATGGATGATTTGTTCGTGCCCCTTTAATACTAAAAACTACTATTGATTGTATGTCTTGTGATGGTTTCAAGTGTTATGTGTGCGACTTGACGTTCAAAGAGGAATCGACATCTAGTATTCATAAGGACATATCAAAACATTCCATCAGCAAGATACAGCTAGTTTCATAAGCTGATCACTCATTTTTACACACCTGTATTCCAAACGACTTAATCTTGTTTCTCTGTACCTTATACAATTCCTTGCGGGGGAGGATTATTAGAATAAAAATTTGGACATAAAAACAGGTTGTTGTACCATCAAAAGAAACTCTCCCGTCTTATCCTGTAAGTAATACATAGTTGTGATGGTGTCGATACTCATTACTACTATTGTATTTGTCAAATGGAACGTGTTTCTTGTATGTGGTGCAGGTTTATGATCATCTGGCTTTACTTACGAATCATTGATGTCTTTAACTTGAGATGAATGAGTTATTGTGATAAAGGAAGATGAGTCAAGATTGACTTTGTTGATTTTGTTTTAATTGAATAATCTAATTTTTGAATTTTGCAATGTAAAAGTCGGCATAGAAATTACCATCATCTTCATACTTTTCAGTGTCAATTCCCATGTCATGTAACAGGGAAACGGTCTCTGTTTTTTCTTTGGGATCTGAAAATTTTCTCTGAATTATAGGCTTTATGTCACTTTTTACAATGGCGTAGCCGTACGTCTCAAAAGTCTCTTCAATATCCTTCATGTCAAATATTCTAAGAACAGAAAATGCAAAGACTGGAGTGGCATGCTCTGTTTTAGATTCACTTGAATTAGACTGTCTGTTTTTAACTACTTTTAGAATATTCAAAAATGCCTTGTATCCTATATAGCCGACACAGCCAGTGGCAATCACTATGTCCATTTTTGGCAACAATTCCAGTAAATTTGGATTTCCATCTTCAAGATCAACATCCAGACCTCTCTCACACAAATTCATCTCTTCTGAGAATTTTAGCGCCTCTTTTGAAATATCTATTTGAAAGAAATTCAGGTTGTCATTGCATATGCATTTCTCATAGAATTGTTTGGTTTCTTTTTTTGTAGGCTCAGATCCGTTTAAAAAGAAATCACTCAATTCTGACATTGTTAAATTGTATTTCATCAATGATGAGTTGATACCGTATGAACTTCCCAAATCTAAAACGTTGATGGGTCTAGATGCTGTCTCTTCAAGCTTTTCTATGATGGAGTTGTACAACGGTTTTGTGGAATCTGATATGGAATATCCTAGTCTGTCCATTTCCCTTAGATATTCGACTGGAGAATCTTGTGTGTAAATATCTGTAAAATCTTTTTTAATTTTTAATTCTTCCATGTTGAAATATTGACATTATTTGATGCCTTATAATGCCTGACATTGTTCTAGTCATGAAATACGATTTTTATAATCTTCAAATAAAATAATTCGTAAATGTCGTAAGCTGAATGTTTCTTTTAACCCTGCTGTCTCTTGATCTTATTTTAATTGCAACCTATTCTGATGTGCTTTTTGAATTTTGATACGGTGTATGCCCGTGTTGAACTTGTTGGATCTATTAAAAATTAAAAAAATAATTCTAGACTCCAATACGCTTAAGTTCAAAATTCTTGAAGTAACTTTGTGACTGATAAGAAAGAAATGAGGATCATCTGCAAATGGTGTAGCGTTTCTAAAACCTGCCATATTGTTAGTCAGGAAATTACGGATCATCATGGAAACTATGGGATAGACAGTGTTATGATGGCCAAAGTTAAAATTCACAAGCATTTCAAAGGAAAAAATTATTGTAAAGGCGCTGATAGAACGATTGTCATTCCTTTGGATGATGTGCTAAAATATAATAAAAAATACAAAGATTAGATTCCAAACTCCGGTGATCCCAAGTTTCACGACTAGTTTTTGCAGTTGCTATTTTTTGATTGGTCTTTCATTATTCTTAATTACTAAAGAACAAGTCTGGGGGAAACCATCAATTGATGAAACAAAAAAATCATCCAAATTCTCAATTCAACCATTTATACAATAATTGCGATAACTGTATTGGTTCATGGCTGCAAAACGTGATTATTATGACGTTTTGGGAGTTACCAAGACATCTTCTCATTATGAAGTCAAGCAACAGTATAGAAAATTAGCATTAAAGTTTCATCCTGATCGTAATCAATCTTCAGAAGCTGGAGAACATTTTAAAGAAATTTCTGAGGCTTATGACATTATTTCAAATCCTGAAAAGAAGCAAGTCTATGATCAGTATGGTCATGCAGGTGTTAATGGAAGATACTCTGGCGCTGATATCTTTCGAAGCGCACAAGGGGGAGGCGGAGGCGGATTTGACTCTAATGATGTATGGGGATGGCGTAACAAAGGCGGTGCTCTGTATGCTCTTGGCAAATACGATGAGGCAATAGAGTGCTATGACCTGGCAATAGTGATTGATCCTGGCAGTCCTGTAGTCTGGAACAACAAGGGCCTTGCGCTGAACTCTCTTGGCAAATACGATGAGGCAATCGCATCATATGACCGGGCAATAGTGATTGATCCTGATGATGCGGATGTCTGGAACAACAAGGGCCTTGCGCTGAACTCTCTTGGCAAATACGATGAGGCAATCGCATCATATGACCGGGCAATAGTGATTGATCCTGATGATGCGGATGTCTGGAACAACAAGGGCCTTGCGCTGAACTCTCTTGGCAATGATAACGAGGCAAAGAAATGTCATGACAGATCTAGGAAATTGGAACATGACAGTTGATGAAGACAGGATCTGAAATCTCAAAATTGACCACGATTCATTTTTTTTCAGAATTTTTTAAATTTTAAGCGTATGCTTGTTTGTGCCATTACGTGTTTGTTTGTTCATGAGAATTTGCATATTTTGATTCTGTCCTGTTTCACCAAACCTGACTGCTCTAAAATATTACACGTGAATTTATTATCTGAGGTCATCCGTTGAGGTTGAAAGATATGTTGATTTTTTCACTGTTTGTGTTTTAAACTATGATTTAACATTGCAAATACTGGCTATTTTTTTAACCGTTGGCTTTAGATTCAATCTATTGAAACTGCATGCTATTTTGGGGATCAAAACGGATGTAGACCTGTGTGAATAACCTGATGATACTTTTGGAAAACTAGATAATTACTTTAGAACTAATTATTATTTTATTGAGGATTACGCTAATCGTTCTAATCTGATTTAAGAAATCCAAAGGCTCTTTTGAATTTGCTTTTCTTGTCTGTGATGGCAGGATCTCCAAAGTCTTTCTCCGGATTTGCAAACATTTGGAGAAACTCATCATATCTTTTTGGAGGTATTGCTCTATTCATGACACTCGTGGATTTTGGAGTTAGAAATGCCACTCTTTGATTAACTGTATTTTCAATAAAATCAGATTGGACATATTCTAAACTGGACAGGTACATTACATCCACTTTGACATCTTCATATTCTCTGTTTAGGATTTGACAAAGTTCCTGTAGATACATGGAGTTTTCTTTATTGTGATGAATTGTTTCGATTATTTTGAATAGATTAGTTCCGATAATTTTGAGATGATCGCCAGTCAACGACTAATGTGTGAAAATGCTTCTATTATATCGATTCATTTAAAAAAATAGTGGGAGTTTCTGTGCTTACATCAAAATACGAGTGATGAAAATTGTGCATGTTGAATAAATCTAGGCATATTTTTGTGGATAAAAATAGCGTTAAAAGTAAAGACCACTATTATTTCAAGTGAAGTTTCAATGATATTTTGAAAACATCCAAAATTACACCTGTTTGAAATACTGAGTATCAAACATGAATTTGTTATCTAAACCCACTGGTTGGGGTTGAAAAAACACATTCATTTTTTTACGGTTTGACTTTTTTTAAAATAATTCATGGAATTATGATTTTATCATTTTGTAATGAATGGAATGCAATTTCATTTTTTCTTATCTGTATGCATGTCATTGTAATGATTCTATAGAATTTTCTCTGTAATCCCTACAAACTCACAATATTTGGATGTGTGCAAAATTTCTATATCTGATAAACTGCAAGAAATATCATTATTGAAATTATAGGTGCTAAAATTCTAAACTTCTTATCAAGATTATTTCCAAGTGTAATTGTATAATCATCAGGGGATATCTCAAGGCGATGTCTATGAATCAAAATTGCAATAAGAGTAATGACAAAAAATCCATATGCGGACATCATTATTTTATCTGCCAGTGTTAGATATCCCAATGGGGGTAATTCCCCTAGTAAAAATATGGAATGGAAGAAAATTGCAGATATTAGCGATCCAGTTAATATTGCAATTCTGTCACTTGTATTTCTTGTAGACATCCAAAATGTTGCATAGGCAAAACCCACTAGAATCATAATGGGGAAAATCTTTTTCAGAAAAGCAGAAAGAGGGGATGTCCCAATGGGAAGATCTGCTTCAATATGGCTAAATGAGCCCCATGGAGAATCTGATGTAGTCACATCAAATGACATTTCTCCAAGTATCCATCCCGGAACACTGAGGGAATTACTATCTACTTTCCCGCTAAATTCATCATGAACAGTGAACACTAATTTGTCGGACGCTAATGGAAAAAAAGGCTCCATATGTATGACTAGATTCATTTTTTCAAATGGATAATTTTGAAAATTCATATCATTGTAAAAAATTCCATTAATTTTAGATTTGTAAAAATGTGGAGATATGCTTTCTCCAGTTATGTTAATATTTTCTCCATTAGTAAAGTCCATTTCTTTTGGTGGGGGATTTTTAAGAAAATCTACATCATCTGATGAAATGGTAACCCAAAAAGTAAGCTCATATGCACCACTTTTCGTATCAATTTCTCCGATATTTGTTAATAATATTCCGATATCGTATACATCTGGCTTGATTTCAGGCTCAATAATCTCCTGCGCAAAAGTCAATGGAGCAACAATTCCAATACTTCCCAATACTGCAAATACGACAAATATCCAAATCATTTTCACTAATCAAAATGATTGCAAAGTACCTCTTAAATATAATTTTGAGATGTTATGTATGTCCTATTAATGCCGCTCCCATTTTTTCTTATCTGGATGTACATCATTCTAATGATCCATAAAATTTCCTATGGAATCCATATAATCTCATAATGCTCGTATATGTTTCATATCTTGTTTTCTGAGTGTTTTTAGTCATAAATTCATGTCCAAATTCTGTGGCAAAGTCTTTTTGATTAACTCTCTGACATTTTTTAGCATCAAAAGGCATTTGACATCTGTGATCTGATTTTTATTCCGTAGTCTTTCTTTGGATTGAATTTTTTTAGAACCTGAAAGTATTGCTTTACCACAAAAATTAGTCAAACTCTAAAGTATTAAACATGAATTTGTGAGCTAAAACCACTGATCAAGATTTTGACTTTTTTTCTCCAGTGCTTTTTTTAGCCTGTTCAGAGTGGACTGAATTCTGTCCTCCGAAAAACTTCTGTCTCTTACCAGATAGTTTGTAATGCCCTCATAGTCCACTTCGCCAAATTCAATTTTATCCACATTCGCCACATTTGGATTCAGAAATATTTGTCGTATCTGTTGAAAATCTATCTCTTGAAGCTGTTCTTGTATTTGGGGGATGTCTTCTAGCTTTGAATGCTGTTTGATCATTTTCATTGCCGTCTTTGGGCCTATTCTTTCAAAACCATTCGGATTAAAATCGGTCCCGATTAAGATTCCGACATCGATTAGTTCCTCTCTGGTCAATCCGATCGTATCCAACACCTTTTGTGTTTCTATGATTTCTGGAAGGACGTCGATGTATGTATTTCTGTTTGGAATCTTGCGTCTTCCGCTGCTTGTAAAATTTCTTACCAGCCTTTTTGCACCGCATAAAATTGAATCATAGTCCTGACTGGCAGACGCATATGCCTGTCCTGTATTTGTCAGGTGCGCTGCTGTAGCTTCTCCTTCGGATGGCGCCTCTATGTAAGGTATCCCAAAATATGTTAGAAATTCTTTTGAATCCTTTACCATGCCGTCTTTCATGCTGGTAGTCTGCTGTGCAAACTTCCTTGCATCTTCCATGTTTCCTTCTGCGATTGCCTTTTCATATTTTACCGTCGCATCCTTTTTGATCTGCTTCCTGCGCTCAATCTCTGCTGTTTTCAGTGAAGGTGGCTTTCCGTCAAAAACGTAAACTGGCTTAATTCCCAGTGACAGAAAATTGACATTTCTATAGAGTAATCCGCTTAGATGGCTGGTAATCCTGCCTTCCGAATCCGTTAGTTGCAGTCCGTCCGGTCCTCGTATGCTGGCTAGGAACTGGTATATCGCATTGTATGCGTCAATTGCAATCACCTTGGTTGAAAATGCTTCCAAGCTTGTTTTTTCCCTTATTACAAGATCTTTGAGGTTTAATCCCATGATGCTGTTGGGTTTTTGAGATATTCTGTGTTTATCCTTTTCTTCTGGACGATATTTTTTTCAATTTTCCCAAAAATCCATTTTAATATGTCTATTAGTACTGAAAGTTCAACATGGTCAAAACAAGTTTTCCGGTTCATTTGGAGGATAAGATTTTTGAAATAAGATACGACTCTGACTTGATCTCAAAGATCATCTCATACTTTCCTTTCTCTGAATCAGAAAAACAAGAAATCTGCAATATTTTAAACATGGATGCATTTGACGGCTTTCATACTATCTTCACTGATTCAGTGTCAAATGATGAGTGGAACAAAACCAAAGACCAGATTAAAAACAGATTCAAAGATGAGCTTTTTGACATTGACAAAATGCCAAAATCCTGATTCTGATTTGCTTTATTATGGAGACATTCTTAGATTCGATGCTGAGATAGCCAAGTGGTACGGCGGCCGTCTCGAAAACGGCTACGCGCAAGCGTGCAGGGGTTCGAATCCCTTTCTCAGCGCCAATCTTGTTATTCGTCACGTGCTAATGCCGGTTCTTGAATGTTGAACATGGATTCGTATGTGATGATTCATCGTGCATGATTTCTTAGGTGTGATCAGAATTTTTATGCCTCAATCGTGCGGGAGTGTTTGATATTTTTTATTTTAAATTGATCTTTGTTGTATGATTACTTGACAGTTCAAAATGTTTAAACTGGCATGATCTGCAAAATCAGTATGACAAAAGAGATCGAATCCATGATTTCTGATTCCGAAATTTCACTTGCCAAATTGATTTCTCATTTTAGGGAAAAATGCAAAGTCTGCGGGCACCATCGAATCATGCACAATGAACTGAATGTTTGTGAGGGCGTGATGAACAAGCCATGCACATCTGGCTGTGATTGCTTTGAAGCAGAATGACCTGTCTGTTTGCTGTAACTTTTTACAATTCTTTAATACCCTATTTGCCTGAGGCCAATCGTGAGTGAGAAAAAAAAGGAGACAAAATATACCCGTTGGGATACGAACCACAGGAAACACCAGAGTCCGATGATAACAACGTCCGAAATCAACTGTTGGACTTTATTCTAAAGTCTGGACCGACTGAATTTGTAGACACTGACTTGTTTGCCGTAATGGCCAAGAGACGTTCTACAAGAAAATTTTCAGACAAGCCTGTGGAAACCATCAAGATAGACAAAATTCTTGCAGCAGCTGATACCGCTCCTACTGCTGGAAACTTTCAGGGATTTGAAATATTCTATGTTAAAAGCGTGGAAAAGAAGAAACTCTTGGTTCAGGCATGCAACAAACAGCCTTACGTGGATGCTCCTGTGGTGTTTGTCTTCTGCAAGAATCCCTCTAGGGTAAAGTTTGACTTTCCTGACTATATTCTTAAAAAATTTGCCATACAGGATGCAACTCTTGCAGCAGGCTATTCTCAGCTTGCAGCCCAAGCCTTGGGACTGAGTTCGATATGGATTGGGATGTTTGATGAAAAAAAGGTAATGGACATAATTGACACTGATCTGACTCCTTCATCAATACTGTGCATAGGCTATCCGGAACAAACAAAATTTCCCAAACCTCGAAGAAATTTAAAAGATCTGGTGCATGTGACTTGGTAATTACTGCTTGAAACTTTAGAAAGAACACACGTTTTGGTATGATAAACGCCGATGTTGTGGATCCTTTGATATGCATTGTTTGGAGAAAATCTTTCTGTATGAATTAGCAGATGGGATAAATTCCTCTCTTTCGCGCATGGATGAATGTCATAGAATAAACTATTTGACATTCAGTCATTTCGTGTATCATAATTCCCAGAATATTCTCTGATTTAATCCTCTAATCTTGTTATTTCATCACTGTTTGCCGTTTTTTGTTCATTCATCTTTAAATAATCATGGATTGTTGTCTAGTTCATGACTGATGCATATGTTATGGTAAATTGTGATTTGGGTGCTGAATCTACTATTATAGAGCAACTTAAGGAGATAGAGCAGGTTGCGGATGTTTTTGAAACGATTGGAACTCATGATATGTTGGTAAAGCTGCAGGCAGAAAATTTTGAAAAGGTTCGTGAAATTGTTTCCAGGAATATACAGCAATTAAAAAATGTCCGTTCAACGGCAACTTTGATAAAAAAAGAAATATGAGAACCTGGGTTTTGTCCATGCGCTTAAATTCATTATTTTATACGTTAACTCATGAGTAAAGACGATAACGTTCATTCTAGAACAAAGTCGTTTAATGAACTAAAGAAAAAACTTGCTAGGGAAAGAAAACAGGTCTCTGAGGACTTGATGAAAGAAAAGTTAGATAAGAAAAAATTGGATTATGATATGATACAATTAATTCCTGAGGTTTTTGGGAAATCTAGATTTAATTGGCGTGCAGAACATTTTGATATTTTTGACAAGAATCCTGATGGATTTAGAGGCAAATCGCTTCCAAATAACAACCGGGAATGCGTAATGTTGGGAGTCAGACTTGGAACCATGCGGGATAGGATAATCTACAATTTACGTGACAGACAATTTACAGAAAAGCAACGTCAGGACATTGATGATTTAACGTGGAATTTTGTGTGGTATTCGTGGCAAGAAGCAAGGATCCTGAATGATCGTGCAGTTGAAAAAAATCTATAATTTTATCTATTGAATTGCATTTGTTTTTCTAAATGATTTGAATGATCTTGGATGTGGTAAATCATGCATGTGGGGTCAATTTTTTGTTTCACGGAGTGCTGAGGGAATCACTTTCGACCAATTTAATTACGATTAGCATCTACCATATTCAAATGACTGTGGAGAAAAATGAAATTGATAACCTTATTGACAATATGATAACTGGAGGAGATGAGTTTGTTAATAACCTTAAAACTGTCTTGCCTGATACCTGGTCTGAATCTATGACGATGTTTCAAGAATCAAACGTTGCAAACCTGAAGAAAATTAAAGAATTTCTTAACAAATAACATGATTTGATATGTCCTTATAATTCCTGCCATATCCTTTTTAATCATTATTTGACATTTCTTTTGTGAGCAGATCAAGAACAATCTCCATTACTGTGAAAAAAAAAACTGGTGACGCATTTGATGCAATATTAAAAATGCCTCCTAAAATGATGCCTGACGCAAAGATAAACGATGCAGGTTGGTGGTCATTTACAGGACCTTATGGAAAATCCATGCTAAAGTTCAACGAGGACAAATCCAAAGGCATATTGGATCATTGGTATATCGACGAAGTTTCTTCATGGGATGTCCCGATGCAAGTGGTTCCAAACGGTGATTTTTCTGAAGTAACGATCACATTAAACAAACCTGATGAACTTACGGATGCGCAGTTTGATCAAAGAATGATTGAGGTTGGCGAAATGTTCAATTCCATGAAAAATATCTTGGAATCTGATGTCTAATTTTTCAATGCTTTCATCAAAATAAATTTGAATGTGATGTTACCATGATTTTATATTGATCTTTTGAGGGTCAGTTTATCATGAGTGAAGATAATGCGGAAAAACCAAAAAGTAAAATTGTTTTTGTCACCTTGAAAATGCCTGATGGCAAGGAGCATGAGATTCCACTGCCTGCAAAAATCTTTAGCTCCGGCCGAGAGGGATTCTATGCCCAAATTCCGGCATTGGTTTATGATGACGAAGTGTACGGGGGGCAAATTCAGGTTTGGAAAAAGACCCCTAAAAATTAAAAGACAAAAAAATCTTTTTGTAATGTTGGATTAATCTTGAATCAAATTCTGAATCCGTTTATTCATCTGAATGAACTTTTCTATTGTTAATTAAATAAAAAACTGTGGAATCATACTTTAATCGTGTAAACATTGTTGGAATTTTTTAAAAAACCTGTAATTTATGTTCCTCGCTTTGTTGACTGTGATATCTCTTCCTAGAGTATTATGTGTACCTTGATACAAATTTAGTAATACAGTTCTGATTAAAAAAATGCGTTATGAGCAATATGTTTTCAAAGATTGGATGAATGTGTCCCTGAGCATTAAAAGAAATTAAAGTTCCAGGACTCTAACTAGTCCTTTTTTGATTCATCTGTATTTTCATTTTGATTTCTGCTCGGACCTGTCATGTCTTCGGGCTTTACTTTGTTGTCCCAGTCTCCTTTGACTCCTTTGACTAATGATATTATTCCCGCTCCTATGAATCCCATGACTATTCCAAAGAATACGGTCTGATCAAATATCTTAAATGAACAATTAATTTTGGATGGCGGTGAGTCGTCAGAATACTCATAACATGTTCCAAACTCGTTGGATTCGAAAGTTGCGGCTTGATATTCATGTCCAAATACTCCTAAGATTAAAAAACCTGTAAAAACCAAAACGATTCCTATTATTGTGAATCGCATGTCACTCATGACTTTTTTTACGATTTGTCGTATTTACACTTTGATTTTTTCATCATCTAGTGCTATTTTTCAAGTAGCGCTTTTAGATTTTCAAGTGATGCCTCGTAAAATGATCCTAAAAATACAATGAACTCTATGAATTCGTTTTCAGACATTTTTTCACTGTTGAGGTATGACTGCCATGTTATCTCTGTCTGATTCTTTGTTTTTGATTTGATTGAGATTGTTGCAACATATGCTCTTAGCGGGAGTCCTTCAGTTGCAACATATGTGAAGTATTCCCCTTTTACCCATGCCACTACGTGCTCCTCAATTTTATTCTCGTCCTCAAACGTGATTAGTCTTACAGCTCCTACACCTGTTTTCTTTTTGGAAAGATATACTGTTTTTTTCACATCTGTTACCCATGCAGGCAGTCCTGAAATGTTGCTTATCTTCGTCCAAACTTTGTGTTTTGCAGTGTTGATCTTAATTGTTTTCTTGATCGTTCCCGTATGATATGCTTTATTTTCCGTTTTTGCCATATGTTCTGATGAAATTCATGGGATTTTAAATTTTATTTGTACAACCATTTTTAATCCCCTGAAGATGATAATATCAAATGGTATTTGGATGGGGTAAAAAGAAACAAGACCGTACTGCTGAACCCGTTGAGGAAACTCCTCAGAGTAAGGAGATAATCCTTTTGGACATACCTGAAATAATTTCTGAACTTAGTGAACTGAGAAGATCCCAAACATTGACTGAGATAAATCGACTAAGAAACGACACTGAGCCTCTCATTGGTGATCTGATGAAAATCGGTAACCTGCTTGAAAAAGACAGTCTGCAGATTGGTGATATTGACAAGCACCTTGCCATCATAGTGGTCAGGGGCAAACAACAGGTAATCGATGTGATCAAAAAAGGTGTTATATCCTTGCCCAAAATTTCAACTTTTGACGATGCCAAAAAATTAGACTCTGTACTTAACGTTATTCTTAAAAAAGTGGGAGATGTGCTTGGACGACAGACTCGGGTCATCCACATTTTTGCAAAAAAGTACGCATCTCAATTAAAAGAAAACCTTGAAGTAATGAATGAAAACCATGCCGAAATTTCTAGACTGTTGAAAAACTTTGACTCTACTCAGTCACAGCATGCTGAAATGTCTGACATGCTAAGCCAAATCAAGCATTCTTCTGAAGTACGAAAAGAAAAATCACAAAAAATTATTGAAACAGGCAAGATTACTGAATCGCTGAATCAAACGATCTCGTTATTGGAGAATTCAATTGAGAAGATTCACTCATCAGATCCTTACAAGCGATATGTTGATTTGAAAGATACCTTGAATGCTTTTGGCAATGAAAAATTAAAAATAAAAAATGACATCGCTACACAGTTTACGAAAATATCTCGACCTTTGAGTAGATATGAATATGCGTCATCATTGGATAAAGATCAAAAAAATATCCTTTCTGGGCTGGTTAAAGAACCCTTTGACGTGTTGACTCCCAATAACAAGGACTCTGTACTTATAATCCTTGAAAACGTTCGAAAAGGAATCTCAACAGGATCAATTTCCGTAAAGGATGCTGATAAGACGTCTTCTCAGATTACTGAGATAGAGGAATCCCTGGAAGTATTTGTAAAGCGAGTTTCAGATTATTATGTAAAATATGAACAGATGAAAAATGAGATCAGTTCCATGATTCCTGATGATCTGATTCCTTCAGAAAACGATCTTACCAAAAATATCTCTCTTCGTGATCAGTCTTTGTCAAGATCTAAGGCATATCGGGATGAAATAGATGAAATAGATTCTAGGATTCCTAAACTGATATCTGGCATTGAAGGAAAATTAAGAAAGTTTTCAAACACAAAATACACCGTACTGCAATCTTAAAATTAAATTAGTTCGGATACTGTGTCTTCTTGTGTTATTTAAAAAGAAAAAGTTTGAACGTAAAGTTTTACTTCAAAAAAATGTCCTTGACAGCATTCTGTCTTTTTGTAAAATGAAACATCCCAATGAGGGAATTTTGATTCTAAAGGGGAAATCAAAAAACGGTGAAATAACCATTAACGGGCTTGTAATTCCCCCTTTTAGCGAAACCGGGCCTACTTTTGCGGGATTTCCTCATTCTTTTTTGCCTTTTGACATGAGCTATGTTGGCATCATACATTCGCATCCAAGCGGTTCTGCAGATCCATCTGTGACTGACTTGCACAATTTTTTTGGTTTGGTCTCGATGATTGTAAAATCGCCTTATGATGATGATTCTGTTTTTGCATGGGACAGCAATGGGGACTCAATACCTCTTTCAATTATGTAATATCTGCAGAAATCCTGCATGCAATGTCTTGAAAACCGACAAAACTTTATAACTAATTTTAAAGAAATTTTGTTATAGTGAATCCTCAGCTTAAAAAATATTATATTTTTCTTGGTGCCTCGCTTGTTTTCAGCATAGGCATACAAATTGTTCTTGGATATTTGGGAGTGCCATGGTACATCAGCATAGGTCTTGTCATGGGGATTTTCATCTTATTGCCAATGATCATGAGGCGACGACAAATGGGTAGAATGGGAAGCTATGGTAGCAGTTCTGGTACTGGTCAAGGTGGAGGTTTCTTTGGATCTGGTTCACAGGGAGGTTCTGGAGGTGGCAGTGTAAGCTATGTTTGTCTTGTCTGCAACAACAAGCACAAAGGTGGTACTTGTCCTAGATGTGGCTCTAAAATGCAAAGGGCTGACTTTTAGGTCCAGATAAGTTGTTAGATGAGATTCGTAAAAAGGTAATTTTTCATAATTTCGTTGATTTCTGGATTTCTGCATGCCCTGAGAAAAGTATGAATTGAACAAATACTGAGGATTATAAAAAATTCATAGAACATTTGTTGAAGAACAATTTGAATCTCAAAGCCTTTAACTTGTGCGCTCACGATGCTGGTGCCACTGAAGATGAAAAGGTAAAGTTTACCGAAACTTCGACTGAGACAAAATATGATCCAAATTCTTTGACATATGCTGTGATGCTTAACGATGCTGCTCTGACAATCATTCATAGCTATATAATCTGACTATCTTTTGAGTTTTGGATTTATTATTGCGTCTAGAGCATTTCCAATAAATACAAACGCCAATCCTGTAATTGCAATCATTATTCCTGGTGGTACAATCCACCACCAAAGCCCTCTGGCTGCTGCTCCAAACGTGTTTGCATCATGCAATATCTGCCCCCATGTTGGAAATGACGGATCTCCTAATCCGAGAAAACTCAGACCAGCTTCGGTTGTGATTGCAGCCGGAACCGATATTGCGATACTTGCAAAAGCGTATGGCAATAATTGTGGTACTATGTGCTTGAGAATGATCTTTGAGTCCTTTTGACCCATCATGTTTGCTGCATCCACGTAGCCTTTGGTTTTAATCTGAAGTGACATGCTTCTTGCCACTTTTGCAATCCCTACCCATCCAAAAATCATCAAAAAACCGACCATCACAAATATACTATTACTTATCGTTATTGAAAGAATGATTAGAAATGGCAGTGCTGGCAATGCATATATCACATCGTTGAATCGCATCATCGTCTCATCTGTTTTTTTACCCTTGTATCCTGCATATACTCCATAAAGAAGTCCCATCACCACTGATGCTATGGACACGGCCAGGCCGATAAATAACGCCAAAGGCGTTCCCCATAGCAAACCTATTGCCAAATCCCTTCGCAATTCATCTGTTCCCATAATTCCAAATGCCTTGCCTCCGATGATTAGTTCTGATTCTGGGATTTGATTTTCAGAATTCATTCCATACAAATCCATGGAAAAAATATAATTTCCTTTTAACGGCTCGTTGATGTGGCTTTTTGAAAATATGATGTTTTCTGCAGATAGCCTGTCAAATACAAATCCCAGTTTCTCTGATTGCAATGTCAGGTTTTTCTTTATCATGTTGTCCGTGGAAAATATTCTTTCACTGTGAATCACTCTTGAATCTGAGTATGGAAGCGATGTGGATAGCAGATCAAGCTTGATTCCGTCTGGTCTTATGACTGACATTTGTAACAAAGGAGATCCTGAATATTCTGCTGAAAACTTGTAGATGAAATCGTTTGGAAAGTCATCATGTTCAAAGTTGAATCCAAACTGATGTGAAGTCAGGGTGATCTCTTTGTTTGAAATTTTTTCTATGCTGGGATTCTCTAAAATTTTATGTTCAGGTATGCTTTCAGCCATAAACACACTTGCCCAAATGGGGGATGCTGCTTTCGGATTTGAAATCCAACTTCCCGGATTGTTCCATTCTTGAAATGTCTCAACTGGAATGCTCACCACTGCAATGACGGACGTTACAATCAAAACTGCGAGGATCAAAATCCCTGCAATTCCCATTTTACTTTTAAGGAATTCATCTTTGATTTCACGGGGTGTGATGCTGCTCATTTTCCTGTTCCTTGCTGTATGATCAAAGGACGTATGTTTCCATTGCTGTTCTTTGTATGTTGAAGCTGTAATTGTAATTTAACCTCATTGTCATATCTTGATGCACGACAAAGCAAAGAACCTTGCCCTGATTAAATTTAGAACATTGCATGTGTTGACTATCTGGGCATGTGTTTGATGGCATATTGTGGCAATTCTGCTTTAAAATCATTTTTGAGATCATAAGTTCAAGAGCTAGTACCTGTGCGGATCCTTGGATCAAAATAGCCGTAAAGCAAATCTGCGATAAATATGCTGATCAGAAAGAATATTGTTAGCAAATATGTCGCACCAATAATCACTGGAAGATCCATGACTGTAATTGCTTCAAAGTATAATCTGCCCATTCCTGGCCAATCAAACACGGCCTCGGTGATTATTGCACCTCCCAATGATCCTGACAAGCTAAGTGCCAGAATTGTCACGATTGGTGGCGCTGCATTTTTTAGAGCATGCGTATATGTAATCCTTCTCTGTTTTATTCCAATTGTTTTTTTTGCCATTATGAAATCTTCTTGCATGATGCCGACCATGAAGTTTCTTACCAGGTATGCCCATGATCCAAAACCAATCATCACAATTGTGATTAACGGCAATGTCATATGATACAATAGGGATCCGATGTATCCTGGATCTGATATTGGAATGTCTGGAGTTGCTCTTGCGGGAAATATCTGATATGTGAATGCAAATAAAAATATCATTATCATTCCGATCCACCATACTGGAAAACTGGAACTAATTATTGCAAAACTAGACGTGATTCTATCTATCGTTGAGCCTACTTTGCTGCTTGAGAAAGCTCCGAGAAATATTCCCATTACAGAAATAATTATTGTTGCCGTAGTGAATAGTAAAACGGTCCTTGGAAGTTTCTCAAAGAGTATGTCTCTGACATCTGAAGAGCCTTCATCACTGGTAAGAAATGTCGCATTTCCAAAATCCAACAGCATGATTTTGTACATTGTCACTCCGATTCTTTGTGGGGAGTACCACGGTTCATCTAATCCTAAAATCTGTATTCTTTGGTCGATCTGGGTCTGAATAAAGCCTTCAAATTCTGCAACTGATGAAAAGCTTTGAGCAATTGCTGGATTTTCTGTAATTTCTGATCTTATTTGAAAAACAACTCCTTGCTTTAGGATTGTATCCATGTTGGAACCTACCAGGGCAATGGTGATCAGCAGTGTAATGATCAAAACTCCAAACATTGTTGCCATTCGCGTGGCAACATATTTTTTCATGCCCAACAACTTCAGGGAAAGGAATTGGTTAATAACAATAGGTATTTTTCCCACAGTTTAATTACTGAAGATTTAATCTAAGACTTAGATAAAAAATGTCCTTTGATAGAGAAAGAGAAATGTTCCCTGCAAAATGTGGGGATTGTGGAAACGATTGTCAAGTGCCATTCAAGCCTAAAGATGAGAGACCTGTTTATTGCAGAGACTGCTTCCAAAACCATAAACCTGAACCAAGATCTGGTGGCGGTAGATTTGGAGGAAGATCCGGCGGCTTTGGTGGTGACAGAGGCTCTAGATTTGGTAACCGAGACGACAGACCACGTGAAATGTTTGACGCAAAATGCGGAGACTGTGGAAACGATTGTCAAGTGCCATTCAAGCCTAAAGACGAGAGACCTGTTTATTGCAGAGACTGTTTCCAAAATCACAAACGAAGTTAAAAAAATAGTTTTGAGTAATTTCCAAAACTCCTTTATTTTCAATCGACTAATACAACAAAGTACAGCTCTTTAGCCATGATTATTTTTAGTTATGCCACGCCGTCTCAGGCCATCTTGGCTGGGAAGTGGGTCCTATCATCATAACGCATACAGCTGTTAGCACCACAACAGCTTTCATGATGGTATTACTTGAGATTTGTTTATAGGATTTTTTGTAAAAACAAAATTTCACTAATCCTTCTATCTTATTTTTTTCAAGATTTTGATCTTTGGTGGTTTGAATTTTTTTAGCTTGTAATTTTATTGAACACGTAGTTGGCATGCTTCTCAATCGCAGTTTAAACATAAGATCATTTTACTTTCGAGAGATTTATGGAAGTATCTGTCATGAATTTTTTGTATTAACTTTCAACACTCCTTTATTTTATTAAACAGGAATTTGGAGTCTCATGTGCGTGCTAAACTTTGCCAAATGATATTCCTTCCCGAAACAAGATATCTGTGGGTGCAATGGTGCAAATTGTACAAAAACAAGATCAACGTACGGGAGTTTTAACTGATGGCAAAGTCAGAAGAATTCTTACATCTAGTAATGTTCATCCCCATGGAATTAAAGTGGAATTGGACAGTGGAAAAATAGGCAGAGTTCAAAACTTAATGTGATTTTTAAAATCATCCTGAAATACGCCTGCTCTGGATTTGAATATCTCTGAAGGTCGTCTCTGCCTGTTTTTGCTATGTGATTACGTTCTTTTAGAGCCGCATGACTGCAACTGTTTTTCTTAAAATTGTTATACTTTGGTCTATCTTGTACTGTTTGTAATGAAAAAAACTCCTTTTGATCCTGACAATCTGGTTCTGACCAACCTGAAATTCTTGATTTTTGTGATCGTGTGCTCAAAAAATGGAATGAAAATCCTGCAAGAAACACAAATAATATTCTTGCAATGACTGCAGTAAAGACCAGTGTTGTTTGGACAGATGATGACTCTCTCAAGGCAATTTGGAGTGAGATCCTAAAATGGATCTTTGAACTGCTGTATGAAAATGCAATGGTACAAGATGATGAGTCTTGGGGAAATGTGATGAAAAAATTAAAGAATAAAAAATGACCTTGTTTTTGATGTATTATGAGTGCAAATACCATCAAAAAAGCAAAGAAACTAGTTGAAGGCGGCGGTGTAGTGAAGATTGAGGATGATTTGTTTCAAATCAAATCTTCGTCTGATCCTGAAAAATCATATTTTGTAACCTCTGATACCTGTGAGTGCCCTGGATTCAAAAATTTCTATAAGTTTCACCATGGAAAAGGCCTGAAGGCAAACTGTTCTCATTTGGAGGCGCTTAGGATCTTCAAGGAAAAAGATCAGACTTAGTTCATTTTAGATTCTTTACGTCTACTCTTCCAACAAACGCCTGATTCTCTGTTATTACTATGGGACGTGAAATTAGTTCTGGATACTTTACCATGAGTTTGATTATCTCACTGTCTGTCTTTTTACCGTTTCCCAATTCCAATTCCTTGTACATTTTGTCTCTTTTTCTAATTAACTCTGATGGCTTTTTGCCTGTCATTTTTATTATTTTTTTGAGTTCTGTTTCTGAAAATGGATCTTTGAAAAAGTCTCTCTTATCTACGTCTGCATTCATCCGTTCAATTTCTGTAATTGTCTTTTTACATGTGATGCATGATGTTTTATGAAATATCTTCAATCCGTTTTCTTTTTTTATTGTGCATTAAAAATTGTTTAGAAAAGTGATATTTGCTGACTGTCATTGGTTCTTTGGCTTTTCTTCTTCTTCACTGGATTGCTTGTTGTTTTTTGAGGTGTCGCTTGATTTCCCACTAATGAATTCATCTAGTTCTTCTTTTGATATTGAAACCCTGTCAAGATACGCTTGCCTTGCCTCTTCATACGTGCCGCCTTTTTCAAGAATCGCATCTCTGATGTTTTGCGCGTCTACAAAATTATTTTTTGTAAAGTTTAACTGATCTGTAATCATGTCTCTGTTCTTTGGATTAAGGCTGTGGATGTACTGTTCGTACTGATATCCGTCGTATACTCCTGCGTCTGGATTATATTTTGCCAATGCGTGATTTTTCAAATTCTCTGCAACTGTTCTCTGCTGATTTAGCAAATCTTGCTTTTCACTCTCCTTGCTTGCTTTTTCTTTCTCCTTGACTAACTTGTTATTCAGTTCCTGATAATACTTGAACAAAGTATGGCCTATCGGGTTTTTTTCAAAATCACCTTCGTTTGAACCTAGATATTTTTTGGCTTCATCTGTGGATAATTTTTCTATGATTGCACCTCCTGCCGTAGTGTCTCCTTTTACCTGAAATTGCGTGCTTGTCATCCCCGTCATGCCGTGCCATGATGCAATCACGTTTACTATGTACGTTCCTGGAATTCTCTGAAAGTCTGTAAATTCTCCTCTGAATGCACCTTCTGGACTTGTGAAAGCCTTTGTGGTTTCAGAACCTGCTCTGATGAGAATCTCTATTCCTCTGGTTGACTTGTATGCTTGATCTACGACCGTACCTGTCACGACAACTGTATCTCCTGAGCGGGCTGTTTTATTTTCCACATTAGCTTCTACGATGAATTCCCAAAGATCTGCCTGAGATGTTTGAATGAGTGAGAATAGCATTAAAAATGAAATTAGGCATATTGCAGTACTTTTGCTTTTGTACACGTGAAATTGTTTGGATTTGTGCAGTTAAGACAAAGTATGAACAAAAGTTTGTCATTTTTTAATTTTTATTGAGTAGTTTTTTTGTGGATGGGCCTGGATTTTACGAAATACGTGTTACTTGACTTGTAAATTCACACGATTCATTGCATTGTACTTTTTAGCAAATTTTGAGATGTGTATGGCAAAAATTTGTCAGAGAAAAAGCTCAAATCCTCCTAATGTTTAGGCAAAATGCTATGATTTGTGCGGCATGTGAGACTAGAAAGCATTTTGAGTGCATTGATTGCATGAACAATCACAAAACCCACTTGTGTGGCTGTGATTGCCATGATGAGAATACCGAATCCCATGAGGTTGGAAAATCACATTAATTTTAATTTTTGAACTTTCTCTCAATTTCCAGAGCCAATGCTTCCAGCTGACTTGTATCGCCTAGTTTTCTGTATGTCAACCGCTCGATGGTTTTGATGATGCTGACTGCCGAACGATACTGGGGAACTTCAGGCATGTTTAATTCCGCATACATGCCGATACCGTGAATGCTATTTCTCTTTGCAAATCCTAGAATGAGTCCGTTGAATCCAGTAATTACTGACTGATGGGGTGTCGTTTCAACGTTTAGTCCTTTCATCTGATTCATTAATTCCTCTGATGTGGAAGTGATGAATGTTTTGGGACTGTTCTGAAAAGATCTGTTGGTGTGAAAACCTCCCAAAGTATAGATGAATTTTGCAGAATATTTTTTTGATATGTCTATGACGTCCTGACACAAAGCGTTCAGTTCTGAGTTGCTTTTGGGTTGACCCTTACCGCCGCCAAAAACTATCAGATCATCTGTGTATCTGTATTCCCAACTCTCATCGGGAAGTTCGATATATCCGCCTTTGTCTATTACATACGTCGGAAATGGTGGTTTTGCTGTTCTGAATTTTTTAGTTTGAAGGGAGTTGTTTATGAAGTTCACTACTATGCTGCCAACGTTTCCCATATCCTGCATTGCGGCAATGATGATTGGTTTTTGGACATTTGGCTCCTCTTCCTGGATGAATTCCATGCTTGAACTAAAATTCAATGAATTTTAAACGTATGTTGTATTTGAGGACGTCCTAGTTTCTGTATCTTACTTCTATTTTTTCTAATCTGTTCAAATGTCAATATTTTGAATATGTGCATTATACTGATTCTTTACTTTTTAGATTTGATAATTTCCCTCGTTGATTAGATTAAGAGATAGACCATACAACGTGTGGAATATTCTGCATTAACATTTCTTTAACTGTACTTTGAATTTACATCAACAATATTGAAATAAAGTTTTATGATCACGCCTTGATCTTTGAACTTTTTTGCCATGATCAGGCATAAAATTCATGATAATTAGGAATGGATCTGTCTGGATATTTTTATCTAAATTAAAAAAACCATGTTATATTTTAACCATTGCGGGGTGTTGATTCATTTTATCAAGATCGTAGAATAATATCAAGATTCATAAGTCAAAAAAACTTTCTGTCGACAAATTATGGAAACATCGATGGAAAATATTGGAACATTGGAATACGTTCTAGACAAGTACTCAAAAATTTGGAGTTGGAAAGTTACCGGCACTCGCGCTGTCAGCATGATATCCAGACTTGTTCCGGAAGCCTGGTATGGCGAAAACATTAACGAAGTGATAATTCCTGATAGCACTGAAAGCGTAAAGCAGATCAAATTGATCATGGACAGGTATCCGCTAAAAATTCTATCAAAATCTATTTGGCAAAGAAAAATCGTAAAGACATATGCGCCAAAACCCGTATTGCCTCCAATCAAACTAAAACTAAAGCGCGCAAAAACAGGTGAGCAATTTAGAGGAAAGCTGTTGAATTTCCAAAAGGAAGGTCTTGACTTTTTGCTAAAGTCATCTGGCAATGCGTTACTAGCTGATGAGATGGGGCTGGGAAAAACAGTACAGACGCTATCTTATGCCGCAACTGAAAAACAGACATTCCCCATGCTTGTTGTTGCGCCATTAGTCACGTTGAAAAATTGGGAGCGTGAAATTGAAAAATTCCTAAAGAAAAAGAGTAAGAATGGAAGAATTTTGGAGTCTGAATCCCCTAGTGTTACCCTGATAAGAACCGGAAAATCCAATGAACTTCCAAAAACCGACATTTACATAATTAATTATGAATTACTGTTTAAGAGAAATGAGGACATTTCAAATCTTGGAATTCGAACAATTGTGTGTGATGAGGTGCACAATCTGAGATCAAAAACAACCCAAAAGTACAAGGCTGTGAAAAAATTGGCAGCTTTACCTTCGATTTTATACCGTATAGGTCTGTCTGGAACCCCTATCTATAATCGCGGTTCTGAAATATGGCCGATCATTGATATTATAAAACCTGGACTGCTTGGCAGCTTTAAAGAATTCTGTGAGTACTTTTGCTATGTCAATGAAAAAGGCAAAGCTATTGTTTTGGAAAACAAGCGAGCTTCACTAAGAAATGAGCTGCAAAAGCATGTGATGCTTCGAAGGAAAAAAGCTGATGTCTTAAAGGAACTCAAAGACAAGGTTCGTTACAAGGAGGTGATTGCAGCTGATACGGATTACTATCTTGAGGAACTGGACAAAATCTGGACAAAAGTTGAAGCCGAACAAAAAAACGACGAGGCTACAGAATTCTCCAAATCTGCATCGTATCACAGAGCCATTCAAAGTGAAAGGCAAATTGCAGGAATTGCAAAAGTTCCGCATGTGATAAATTTTGTAAAAAACATTATGGAAATTGAAGAAAGTGTCGTGGTATTTTGCCATCACAAGGTGATCCATAAACTGCTTCATCAAAGCCTGCAAGAATTTTCACCCGTCTCCATAATCGGTGGACAATCTGATGCAACTAGGCAGGATCAAATCGACAAATTCCAAAAGGGGGAGTCAAAATTGATGATTGCAGGAATTCGTGCTGGTAACGTGGGAATCAATCTGACCCGGGCAAAATATGTAATATTTGCAGAACTGGACTGGAGTCCTGCAATTCACAGACAGGCAGAAGACCGACTTCACAGGATAGGTCAGAAAAACACCGTCTTTGCATATTATTTGATTGGAAACGGAACTCTGGATGATCACGTTGCAAATATTTTGGTGGACAAAAGTTATGAGATTGACGAGATCATGGACGAGTCAAAAGAAAACTATGAAAACAAGGACAAGGCAAAACTCATCTTAGCTCAGATACAAGATAAGATTCGATCAAAATAGCTAAATCTTCAGCTTGGCTTTTAATTCTGCAAGTTTTTCAACAATCTGTTCCTTTTTCTTTTGATCAAGTGATGTGTCTTCAACATCCTTTACAATTTCATCAATTGTATCTAATATCTCCACATCTGACTTTTGCTCCCCAAATACTATTTTATCAAACCCGTCAGTCTCTGTTTTGTCAATTTCTTCTATTCCTTCGGATAAAATTTCAAAAACTTTGACTAGTTTTTCATCTTGTCTTTGAGGTGACATTAGTACAAGCTGACTCTTTCTTAGCCTCTCGACTTCCTTGCTGATCTCCTCTTTTGATATTTTAAGAATGTCTGAAATTTGATCCATGCTGCACGATTTTATTTGCAATAGTCGCAGAACTCTTGCCCATTTCGGTATGTTTTTACTCCATAATATTCCTCTGGCAAGGTCCGTGATGGAAAATGACCCGTCACCGTTTAACGATATCATTTTTCTGTCCTTTAATGATGCAAGGGAATCTAAAATCTTTCCAACTCCGTATCTTTTTAGATTTGAATTCTCTAAATTGACTTCGTTGAATTTTCCATTTTCATTGATTGCCAAATGTAAAATTTCTAAATCTATGGTTCCGAGCTTTCTCATGTAGTTGCCTCCTCTTCAATTCTTGTCATTTTTTCACTTGATTTGAGTCTTGTTCTTGAAGAATATATGTGGATTATGTATTTTTGACTTATGGTTCGATATGAACTTCCAAGACTGTCTTACGGGTATGATGAACTTGAACCGTTCATTGATGCTGAGACAATGAAGATTCATCACCAAAAACATCATCAGGCATATGTTGATGGCCTAAACAAATCTCTTGAATCAATTGGCGGCGAATCTCACCCTCAATACATCTCGTCTATACTGTCTGACTTAAAATCAATTCCAGAATCCGGACGTAGTGCGGTCAATTTTTTTGGCGGCGGTTTTGAGAACCATCGATTATTTTGGGAGGTCATGACTCCTAACGGTGACGAAGAACCTGGCGGCGAATTGGAGGATTCAATTGATGTGTATTTTGACAGTTTTGAGAATTTTAAAAAAATTTTTTCTGAAAAGGCTTTGGGCATTCAAGGCAGCGGTTGGTGTTGGCTGGTCTTTAATGCGACATATCATAAAATTGAAATTGTCACTACTGCAAACCAGGACAGTCCTTGGAGTCTCCAAAAATATCCGTTATTGGGATTGGATGTCTGGGAACATGCATACTATATGAAATATCAAAACAAAAGACCTGATTATGTCCAAGCATGGTGGAATGTTGTAAATTGGGATTATGTGGAAAATAGATTCACTGAACTTGCAAGCTAAAATGCCTGATTTGGGCAAATTCTTTTAAATAGAAATCCCACCTTCTCTCATATGAACAAGAGTCTAAGATACATTGCACTTCTTGCAATTTTACCCTTGTTTACAGCAGGTTTGACGACTGATTATTTCTCAGATGCTGAGGCTCTCAAAAGCCAAGGAACCACATCCTCCAAGTATGGTTCTAGCACCAACATCTGTGGATTAAGCTTATGTTCTGAAATTCCAGGCGGAAAAGATGCTTGGATGGCAGAGCAAAATCGGGCAACTCCTGCAGCTCCAGTTGAAGAAACCAAGATGAACGAATCCATGATGGACAAAGATCATTCCATGATGGATGAATCTCACGAGGATGAAATAACTGAAGCAGACTTGGGCTCTGTACTTAGATTATCAAGAGCGAATGTTCCGGCAACAATTCCGATGCATCAGGGATACTACAACGGTGAAGATGTTTACTTTATCATCACCGACTCTAGTGATCCCACACATGCAGAAATAATCACTGATAATCAAGGTTGGCAAGTAGAGCTTGCTCCCTTGCTGAAGAACACTCCTGAAGAAGCACTTTCAAAAACATATCTGTTCACCAACGGCGTTGAAGGCAACGGCATACACGGATATCAGGGTGAGGTCTTTACAAGTACACCTGCACAAGCAGATGTGTACAGCGCACTGACTTCTCACGTCCATGTAACATGGAATGATGGTGCAACATCAAGAGTGCTTGATTCTGATACAATGATTATGAAAGCAGCTGAGAACGATGAAATTACATTGACTCCGCTTGAAGTAGTTTTGAACATGCCTCAAATTATCTGGCCTGAGGGTCAGATGATGATCAAGGATGTTACTTTGACTGACACAACACCTTACGGTGGAGGCCAAGTTCTTGATATCGATACAGAAGAGATGAACGTAACTTTCATAGCTCATCGCGGATGGGGTCCGGATGGTAGAACTATCTATTACATTGTAACAGATGCTACTCCTAGCGGTCCTGCCGGTATGATGGGCGTTGTCAGTTCACCGACATCTGCAAGCTTGATTGCAAATTCAGCAGCAGTAGATTTGTATCAATTCAAAAATGGTTTGACGGGTACGGGCCCATTGGGATTCCAGCCTGGAATAGCAGCAGGAGCTCCTGGCGATGCTAACTATTCTCCAATGTGGAGAATCTTTATGATTGGCTGGGATAATCCTGAAAATGCACAAGTTCTAGAAACCATTGATGACCTGAATGCATACAGAGAAGCTGGCTTGATCGACATTGGCATTGCGCGTCCAATGGACAGTGACCATATAGTCAACTGCCCATTTATTGACCCATTCCAATAAGATCTTTTTTCTTTTCTTTCGTATTTGCTTACATCTGTTGATTTTTTTCATTTTTTTCTAACAAATTTACAGAAAATCAGATACATGACTTATCTCTGATAATGAGAATAAGATGATATGAGCATTACTGGAATGTATATGTTAAATTCAGAGGTCTACAATCCTGAAAAAATACGTCAGACTCTTGAAATGCTGTACATTGACAGAAAAAATGAATTTCGTGAACTGTCTTATGTGCTTCTCAGCGAAAAAGCACTAAGGTCTATGCCTAACTGGAAGGAGTTTGTTTTGAATTTTTGCCTGGATGTGGAGGATGCTTTTAAGACTTGGTCGGGACAGAGTCCGCTTGTAATAGGTTCCCCTCAAAAGGCCTTGACTCTGTTAAGACAGCTTGGTCATGATAAGACGTCAATGAATCAGCTTGCACATCTACTGAACCTGTCATATAGCATCTCATGTGAATTCAAAGAGATCTACAGGCGTCTGAAATAACGTCTCTTCATTTTTGTTTTATTGTCTTAGTTTGGATCTACTTTTTAGAAATCCGTATTAATTTCATGCTTGAAGTCTAATCCTTTGATATGCTTTATGTGATTTCAATTCGGAAATCGGCCTTAAACTTGTGCCATGAATAAAGTTGAATGGCCGTTCTTCTAGTGCTTGTTTATATGTCTAATGTATCATGGCTCAAAAATAGAAAGATACATCCCCTGACGCCATTAAAAGAAAGAATGAAAGTTTGGAGTGTCTGAAATCTATTATGTTGGTGGGAAAATAATGGGAGTTTATGATTCTAAACAAAAGGCAATCAAATCCATCAATGAGAGTGCCGACTATGATGACGATGAATTAAAAATTCAGTCTTTTGAATCTCCATGACAATTTCTACATCATGGTGGTCATGAATGGCGGTGTGGTAACCACTAAAATTTTAATCATCATTTGAAAATTCTTTTTTAATTACATGTTGAAGAATTTCTACATGATGTCCACTAGTATTATAACGTCCCAATTCACAATTGCTGCATGGTTCATAAAATAAAATATTTTGAAGCTGACAAACTAAAACCTGGAATTTTTCTTCAGGATGTGGTAAATGATTTTCTGGCAGAAAAAGATGAAAAAATCATAGCCGTTCATCCTGTTATGGAAAAAACATTATTGGTTCACTATGTGGAATAATCGTTATCCTCATCTTGCTAAAAAATGTGTACGTCCAACATTTCTCTGATCTTGTTTTTCAATCACGCTCAATATCGTAATGACTAATCAAAGTTAAAATGTGCATGTGAGTTGAATTTCATTAATGGACTTCATGCTTGAAGAAGAGCTGATAGATTTGATGACGTTTTGCCTTCAGAGTCCTGAATCTGTGGAAATCCCTGAAAAGCATAAGAGGATTACTGAGATTGGCCATGAACTGTATGCTGATGGTGGTGTTGATGCTCTGGAAAATTTTGCATTTGTATTGAAAAACAGGATTACTGAAGAAATAGAAAAAGATCCATCCCCTTTACGTTCGTTGTGGAATGGCCTTACTGATGAATGGCAGTACTGATTTTCTCTAGTGAGGAGTTTATCCTCTGCCTATTCTGAAAATGGCTGTACTGCATGTTGGGCATGTGCCTTTAATTGCTGGTTTGCCATTTTTCATTGTATATGGTTTAGGGCCGCCGATTTCTCGTTTGTCTCGACACTTTACACAATATCCTATTGTCATGCTTGTATTATGCTGAAGGTCATATTAGCAAGAACTTGTCGAACTTTTTTCACTATTAGACAAATCTCCGATCTTTTTTGTTCCCTTTTGATTCATTTTTTAATACTAAAAGTTTTATAATTTAATTGGAATTCACTCGTCCATTTTTATTATTATTTAAAAACTACGTATGAATTGATCTTTTTCTATGCTTTTAACTCACGCTAATTTGCAATTCTGAATGCTCTGTTAACGCGGTATGGTTTATCAAACCTTCCCAAACAAAAATTTCTGCAACATACTTGCCAGAATGGGTTGGAGTCCAAGACAATGAGGGGCTGAGTGTCTGATCTGGCGTAAGCTGTCCGCTTATCCATCCTAGTGACACCACCGTATCTATTTCGTTTTTAATTTGTACAAGATATACGAAATCCTGGGATTTTTCTTGATGATTTGTAATGTCTGACGAAATTTGAATTTGTTGATTAACGTTAACATTGTCAATGATGGGCGCTTCAAATACATTTTCTAATCTTGGATCTTCAATCGATGATCTTTCTAATTCAGTTAAGGCAAATGCTAGATTTACGCCTGCGATTATTACTATTGCTGACAATAGCCATATGCCTTTACTCAATACAATTTTTTGAAAATTTTTAGTTACTAAAGCGTTTCTGCACTGTTGTTGAGATCCATCTGTCTATCGTATACTTTCAATCGATGTTCTTAATCATGGTGCTCTTGTTTGTAATAATTTTACCCGGATTAAGTATGCCATTAGGATCAAAAAGTTTTTTGAATTCTTTGAATATCTGATAGTTTTTTGTTCCATATTGTCTCTCGACGAATTCTGAACGGGCTAGTCCATCTCCGTGCTCTGCTGTGATTGTACCTTTAATCTTGATTATTTCGTGAAAGTATTCTGTTGCAATTTTTTTTACGACTGCTTTGTCTTGCTTCTCTGAAACCATCCTCACATGCATATTTCCATTTCCTGCGTGTCCGTAAACGATTGATTTTGTATCGTATTTTTTGTTTATTTTGTCCAGTATTGAGAATAACTCTGGAAGTTCTTTTAGCGGTACTGCTGCGTCCTCAATTATGTGTGGAATTCTCTTTTCTTTTTTAATTGATTTTAGGCTGTAATGCAATGATGCGTCTCTGTATCTCCACCATGCGTGCATCTCTTTCTTGCTTTGCAGTTTTTTGGCTATTTTTCCCGTTATGATGTGTTTCAATCTCCTCTCATTTGAAACAATTTTTTCGTCATATTCTACAAAAAGCAGACTTTTGCTGTCTGCGTTGAATTTGAATTTAATTTGATTCAGTGTGGTCTCATCCACAAATTCGATTGCGGATGGACTTGTGCTGTTAATTGCGATGCAATTTTTCACAGCGTCTGTAGTTGATTTGTATTCTATGACAAAAAGAATTCTTTTTGACGGGTTGTCTCTAATTTTTAATTTTGCAGATGTTATGATTCCCAGCGTTCCTTCAGAACCGACTATGATTTCATGCGCATTGCCCCTAGTTTTAATCCTGTCCATTCTATACCCTGATGAATTCTTGGTAACGTTGGGAAATCTTTCAACATCCATCTTTCTCGCGAGCTTCAAAATTTTACTTGCAATTTTTTTATCTTTTGGAAGGGTTGTCTTTTTTCCTCTTCCGTCAATAAACGTGACTTCCTTAACATTGTCGATTACGCTTCCATACTTTAGGCTCCTGCTTCCACTTGAGTTGTTTCCCAGCATTCCTCCAACTGAACAAAAAGAACCTATTGAGGGATTTGGCGGGAAAAACTTCTTATGCTTTTCCAGTTGTTTGTCTAGATTTCCTTTGATGGTGCCGGGACCTACTGTGATGTGGTTTTTTTCAATTTTTATGGAGTTAAAGTTTTTCATGTCTAGAATTATTCCGTCATTTAACGCACTGCCTACAAGACCTGTACCTGCCCCGCGTACGGTAACTGACATTTCATTTTTTTTGGCAATCTTGATTGCACTTATGACGTCTCTTTCATTTTTTGGAAATACTATTATTTTTGGAATTATCTTGTATGAGCTTGCATCAACAGAATAAAATTCCCTGAACTCCTTGCATGAGAAAACTTCCCCTTGGATGGCCTTTTGTAATTTTTTATAGGTTGATTCTTTCATGTGCCGTGTCTATATTTTGATTCTGTAGTAGTCCCATCTTTCTGGATCAAACAAAGTGACAAATTCCGCCTGTTCTTTATCTATTCTGCCATTGATTACATCACGCAAGGCAAAACTGGTCATGTACTTGTATTTCATGGAGTGTGATTGCATGATGAACATGTGGCGCATCTCACTACCTCCTTTCAGGCCCCAATACCCCATCTTCAACGCCAACGGTTCCAAAAATACGGTATTTCCTAAACCATAGTTCTCATCCCTGATTTCCTCGCGTAGATTGTATTTTTCTAGCGGTCCGCCTTTTGAAAATCCCACGATCTCGCCTCTTTTGTCATTAAGCCTCAACGTATTGATGATTATTTTGGGATCTTTGACTGACTTCTCAAAGTTTTCCTTTTCAAATTGCAACGGGGTGGGCAATTCCAAGAATATTTCATATAGCGTATTGATGAATTCGGGTTCTTTTCTCGTTGATATGCTTTCGATTGTTGGAACCAATTTAAGATTCTCATACGCGTAATCCGCCTGAATTGTGATTTCCTGCTGTCTGATTTTCATAAATGACAGCACCGTATCAAAAAAGTTCTTCCTCATTTCTTTTGGAAGTATTTTTAAAATTGCCTTTGCCATGTCCGTCTCTTTGTTTAACAGCTCTTCAAAGTATGCCACTGCACTTCTGATGATCAATGACGGCCTCCATGCAAGCGCATGCGCATTCATCTTTGCCATTTCCATGGCCTTTGCAAAATCCCCTAACGCATAGCCGCTGATTCTATCCACTACTGAAAGGTATGAGCCAATCTTCATTATGTGCTCTTGGTATGCCTGATTGCTTCTTGTTAATTCTGAATGGTCAAAGCACTGCTTGATCTGAATCTCTGCGTTTTTTTTCAGTTCTCCACTCCACGGGTACGTGGTTCTTAAAATTAGGACCTTGATTATGTCCAAATCCATCCCTACTGCATTGATCAGCTGAAGGAGTTTCTTATCCATTGAGATGAATCTTAAAACGCTATCCTCGTGAGGCTTGTCTACGCTTTTCTGAGGATCAAAATCATGAAACAACGCTGCAACGTATAGGTATCTTATGTCCTCTTCTGTGAATTGAATCTTTTTTTGTTCCACGGATAAGAGTGAGACATAGGTTACTTCTAACTCGTGATTGATGTTGTGATATCCGTAGTATTCTGTTCCGAGTCCCTGACTCTCAAATAGTTCAATTGTATAGTCTAGCATCTCTACATAGCTGTCTTCTTCCAGTCCGTTTTTCACCATTAGATTGAGAATTTCATTTCTCATTGAATGCGTATTTGCAAATTGCTGCAATACTAGTTCAACAAAATCACTATTTTTAAAGATGTTCTATGAAATCTTGAGATATTGATCGTTTCTTCTGGCAGTATTTAGAAAGATTCAATAGAATTGTGATTTTTTTGTCTTTAAATGTCATTTAACAATGATTTGCTGGAACAGCTAATGGAATGCAATGCAAAAAGTTCTCTAGATTTTAAACTTGATCTTAACGGCGTTGCATATGCCGTTACAAACGTGGCCATTTCAAATTCATCTGTACCTGTAAATGAGCCTACCACTCGTGGAGGTGTGTATTTTTCAGATAAATTTGCCTACAAGATGAATGGCGTCATAGAAGATCTTTCTGTTGTTCCGTTATTGACAAGTAAAATGCTAGGACCTAACACTGAGTTTGGTGAACTAAAGATTTCCACACAAATTGAATCTGACGGAAACCCTGTCAATTTGATGGTATCCACTAATCTTACAAACAGTGTCCAGACTCCCGACTCAATTAAACTAAGTATGATCATAGTTAAACTTGAACTCATTTAACCTACGTTGAGGTATCTGTCATATTTTTCTCTAAGCTCTTTGTCTGAAAGAACTTCATACGCTTTGTTTAATTCCGCCATCTTGTCTTCGGAATCTTCTTTTGTTTTGTCCGGGTGTGTTTTCTTTGCAAGCTCTCTGAATTTTTTTTTGATTTCGTCTGGAGTAGAATTCTTCGAAACTCCTATTATGTCATAGTAGTTGGGCAGCTCATTGTTGTTTGCAGCGTCACGAAACTCTTTCTCCTGTTTTGTGTTTCGTCTCTGCCCTAGCTCTTCGTAGTCGTCTCCCCAGTCTGAATGATACTTTTCAAACGTCTTGTCCCTCTGTGATTCCAGATTCTCTTTGTCATACGGTGTTTTTTTCCTGAGGATGATGTCTCTTGCCAGAAACATGACGATGGCTATGACTGCCACTGCAAAACCTGAAAAGAGAATGATCTTTTCATCGTCGCTTACCTCGAGTTCCATGTCAAGATTGGTGTTTTGTGCTTCTGCAACATGCAATCCTCCAAAAGCAAGCATGACAACTGCAATTATGCTAAACGTGTTCATCTTTTCTTGCCTATGATAGCCTGAAATCTTCTTTTGTAGTGTTTAAAACCACATGCGTTATTGTATTCTCCACATTTGGAATTATCGCTAGGCCCTTTACAAACTTGCTCAATTCGTCTCTCTCCTTGAATTTTGCTATAATTACGGTGTCCGTTGAACCCGTAATGTCATAGACTCCGCAGACGTTTTCAAATTTTGATATCTCATCCTCTATATCCATGACCTTGTCGTTTTTTGCAATAATTTCAATGATGGCCGTAAGCGAATATCCTATCTTTTCATGATCAATGATTGCGGTATAGCCTTGAATTATTTTTTCTTTTTCCAATTTTTTGATTCTTGACAGTACTGTCACAGTCGACATTCCAAGCTTTAGGGCAAGCTGCCTTGCGGACTGCCTTGCGTCAACCAAAAGATGCCTGAGAATTCTCTCGTCTGTTTCATCTAGATTCATACTGTATTATCCGCAATAATTCATTTAAATTTTCATGTTTTGTATGTACATTTGTTCATTTTTTCTCACTTTAATCGGATCAAATAATTTCATGTTTAATACAAATGTCGTATATGCTAATTCATGGTTCAAATTGATTCTCTGGTAAAGACGGGGAAATCTCTGATGACGGATGGGAAATTTGATGATGCATTGGGATTCTTTGAACAGGCACTTTTCTTGAATCAAAATGATCCTGATCTTTGGAATTACAAGGGTGTTGCACTTCGCAGCCTGGGAAGATATGTGGAGTCAATGGAATGCTTTAACAAATCATTGGAAATTGAGCCTAGGGACAAATTTGCATCTTAGTGCATCTGCTGTGTCTTGTCGTTCAGATTGGTTATTGTACAATGATCGCTAGTTTAACTATGAATTTTTCTTTTATTGACTGTGAGCCGTCTGCAATTACATGAACAATTGGCTGTTTCTGAGAGAAAAAATCAGTTTATTATTGACAAAACATTCTCAACAGTAATGAGTAATCCTGTTAAGAGAATATTGGTACAGGCATCTGAGTATATTGAGGATGGAAACTATTCCTATGCGTTAAAACTTTATGATTCTGCATTAAAACACGAACCTGACAATGTCAGTGTACTCGTTGACAAGGGTGCGACATTACAAAATATGGGAAAGTACGTGCTCGCAATCGACTCTTATAACAAAGATCTTGGCGTTTCACCTGATCATCTTGACGCGCTACTAAACAAAGGTGCTGCGCTACATTCCGACGAAAAATATGGTGAAGCCATTGCTTGCTATGATTATGCATTAAAAGTTGATAAAAAATCCGCAATTGCTCTGGCATACAAGGGACTTTCTTTAGGAGAGCTGGGAAGACTGGAAGAAGCAATAACACATTTCAAAAAGGCTCTGTATATTGACAAATATTGCGAGTTGGCAAACGTCTCCAAAGGACTCGCTCAGGAATTATTAAGATCCTCTAAACCAAAAAAATCTAAAACACCGTAACATCGCCTGGTGCTGGCTCTCGCTTGTCCTGTACTGTATTTTCTTCAAAAAAATCACTGTGTACTGACTTTTGATGCGTTCTCAATTCCTCTATATTTTCAAAACCATCGTGGCACAAGTAACACTTTGGCTTGTGTTCGTCTACTAGGGGAAGCACCATGATGTCGCTTGTTTGGCTGACTACTTATCTCTTAAGACTATAAGGAATATATCCCGATAGAAAAGTGAAACAGTATGTTGACAGATCTTGTTGCTGACTCTCAAGCCTTAGATCGTGCGATTACCGGAGAGGAACTGTCTTACAAAGACGGTCTTGAGCTGATGAACTATGACAATTTACATTTACTTGCAGCAGTAGCAGACAATGCCCGAAAGAAACTGGTCGGTGACACTGTAACCTTTGCTGCATCATACTACATGAACTACACCAACGTCTGTGCTGCTAGCTGTCAGATGTGCGCATTTTATAGAAAAGAGGATGCAGATGACGCATACACGCTGAATCCGCAGGAAATTGAGCAAAGGGTGGGCATTGCAAAGCAAATGGGTGCGACAGAGGTTCACATTGTAGGCGGCTTTCATCCCAAGCTTCCGCTGGAATACTATGAGGATATGATGAGGGCCATCAAAAAGAGCCACCCACAGCTAAACATCAAAGCATTGACTGCAGCTGAAATTTACTATTTATCAAAACTTACAAAAAACTCTACCAAAGAAATTCTATCGCGCCTCAAGGATGCTGGACTTGACTCGATGCCCGGCGGAGGAGCTGAGCTGTTTCATCCTGAAGTTAGAGGGAAGATTGTAAAGGGTAAGTGTACTGGACAGCAATGGCTGGACGTTATTGAGGAGGCTCATGACATGAACATCAAAAGCAACGTTACCATGCTTTACGGTCATATTGAAAAGCCTGAACATATCATTGATCATCTCATCAAGATTCGTGAACTGCAAAAGAAGACCAAGGGTTTTCTGACTCTGATTCCGTTGAAATTCAGCTTGGATAACACTGAACTTGAGCAAGAACACTTGGTAAATCATGAGTGCTCATCTGTATATGATCTTAAAATTACTGCAGTTTCTCGACTGATGCTTGCAAACGTGCTGAACAACATTTCTGTATACTGGGTTGCATATGGAAAAAAACTCGCACAAGTTGCACTGTCAAACGGCGGAAGTGATCTTGTCGGTACTGCCTTTTCTGAAGAAATCTATCGTGCTGCGGGAAAAGCAACATCCTCTTCTGTTGAAGAGTTGGCAACAATGGTTAAGGAGATTGGCCGTACTCCTGCACAGAGAAACACACATTTTGGCATCTTGAAAAAATTCTAGATGTTTAATCCGTGGAAAAGCCAGCAAGTTTTCAAATTCAAATAATCTGTTTGATAAATTGAATTAATTTAAGATAAAATTCTTAATTGCCCATACTAAGTATGCGGTATTTCTACTGCATTTGTTTTTTAATTGATTCTATTCTTTCTTTTATTTTAACATGCTTGTCTCTTCTTGAATCTATTTTGATAATACCTTCAACTCTTGCAATTCCTAGATTATGAACTATCTCCATCATTCTATTTGTAGCTGAATTTATCACGTCCATGCTGTCTGATTCTAAAATTGTTCCCATCGGATTGATCTGGAATGTCAAATTTTCCATATCTTGAATTGATTCTATCGCTTTTGCAATGTAAAAGCTTGCACTGGTAGTTCTAGTGGCCATGGGATATATGCTAATTTCTGCATGAATCAATGTGAACACATGCTGATTTTTATTCTTTAATAATAAGATCATGCCCGATAATCATCAACAATGTCCTATATAGATGACAAAATAACAAAAGATATTTTTTTGACAGGATTGTGGAAAATCAAAATCATTTTTTGCCGTGAATCTTTGATCGTTTTGAATCGATTCTGTTTACCATGTTTTTAAAACAACAACATAGAATAATTTAGGCACACTTACGAAAGAAAAGCCTTCGTCGACCCTTACGTTAGTCTAAATTTCCACTCCGGGAATCTCCACTCGTGACTAACTGATGTGACAATGATG
>WLWI01000428.1_pt1 | contig 40783 bp, 21 predicted proteins | sample 6701501 | NCBI WGS metagenome assembly WLWI01 (sample SAMN12718690, study PRJNA515312) | sponge metagenome | isolation source: marine sponge | host: Mycale hentscheli | place: New Zealand: South Island, Marlborough, Capsize Point | collected 2014-11-01 | reverse complement strand
TTTCGTTAGTATGGATCATTGAGAGTTACCTCGTTGTGTTTTGATATTGTTTGGTAACTACATCAAAACGGGTAACTCTCATTAAATCAACCCTCGCTTCGCTCGGATTGATTTAATACGGTGTCAGCTCAAGTCTGAACTTCTACAGTCTATATCTGTCTGATCTCGTCTCTCAATGGCTTTAGCAATCCTTCTAAACCTTCTATTTTGATCGCTAATGTCAACTCCATGAGTTGGCCCAATCGGCCTCTTGGATATTCCTTTTTTGAGAACCAGAGTAAATACGGTTCAGGAAGGTCGATTAAGCGCCTCCCTTTGTATTTTCCAAAAGGCATGGTTTCATTTGCAATCGTTATCAAATCTTCTTTATTAAACACTGGTGGAGTCATGGTCAGTCGATGTTCCCTGAGTGAAAAATATGCCGAAAAATTGAATAGCTACTCACTGTCCTGTTAGCCCCCACAGCAGAGATTGAGCACAACTTAATGAGATTGATATGGTCGGTGTGTGTTGGTTAATACATTAATATCAATAAGTTACATTTTCTTTGTTAGCATCTGATTGGTTATCAACTACGTCGGGGCGAAACATACACTTAAAGATCTCCGAATAGGTGATCTACGGTATCGCAGATGAAACTGCTGGAGAGGTATGACGAGTGTAAATTAGTGGGTTCGCCTAAACTGTCAACAATAAATATTCCCGTTCCCATGCACTGATGACATTCAAAAATGTATTGTATTCGTGGTGGATTGTGCAACCCTACGTCTGTAACTTTGATTTAGGTTGAGTCATTATCGTCGTTCCACACGATATATCGCTTGTCGGCATTGCTCCATTCATCGTCAATCTCGACGAGGATGGCACTGACAAGCCTGAGTAAAGATGCCTCATTCGGGAAGACCCGGACAATCCGGGTTCGCCGTTTAATCTCCTGCTGGATCGGACGCTCAATTCCATTCGTCGTTCTCATCTTTCGATGATGCGACTCCGGTAAATTGAACACCGTCAGTCCTTCAGGAACGTTATCGAGCAGCCATTGCGACAGCTTTGAGTAATCTGACTCGTAACGGGCCGCCAGTTGCTCCAACTGAGCGCGGGCAGATGCCTCGTCCGTCGCATTCCACACCGAACGCAGTTCACCACCAATCCGACTACGAACCTTTGCTGTCGGCGCATGATTGACCGCATTTTGTGCCAGGTGGAACTGACAACGCTGCCACGGTACCCCCGGAAACACAGCACGTCTCGCTGCTTTGAGGCCCGCGTGGTCATCACTGGCAATGTAGATGATGCCGTGCATCCCCCGTTTTACCAGAGACTGTAAAAACTCCCGCCAGTTGATCTCCGCTTCACTGGTCGCGATCTGCACGCCCAGTACACTGCGTCTGCCATCCGGCAATATACCCACCGCACTGAGCACCGCCGCATCCACCACCTCATGATCCATCCTGACCCGTTCGTAACGCGCATCCAGTACGAGATACCGAATCTCTCCAAGGGCCCGGTCACGCCAAACCGATAGAGCATCGTCCAGCAGGGCCGTCGCACGAGACACCTGAGTGGAGGAGATCTTCTCAATACCAAACAGATCCAGCACCTTCTCCACACGACGAGTACTGACCCCGCTGATGTACATCTTTGCCACACACAGCATCAAAGCACGTTCACTACGCCGTCCCTGTTCCAGACACTGTGGATAAAACCCGGACTCACCGTGGTTACGGGTCTTGGGTATCGACAAATTCAGTGTCCCAAGAGTCGTGTCCACCAGTTTGGGTTTGAATCCATTGGCATGGCCCTGACGGTCGTTGCTGCGTTCGTGAGGGGCGGCACCCAGAAACTGAGACCGCTCAATCTGCATGGCCTGATTCATCATCGCGGTAATGACATCACGAAAAGCCTGGGGGCCATGTTGAATCAATTGTTCCATCACTACTTCATATAGGTTAGGGTAATCCGGTTGGGTCATTGGGTTGCCTCCACATTTGCTTAAGTCACAAACATGGAACGACTTGATGGCTCAACATTCAATACTAAAGCCTGAAAAACCGGCTTAGGCGAAGTGAGCGTAGCGAACGAAGCCAAAGCCAATAGCGAAGCTGCAATAGAAAGCTAAATTACAGACCTCAGATTACACTACCCTTTTTTTAGGATGTGTGGAAACAGCAGGTGTTAAAATGAACTGCGTTTTTGGGGCTTTCCTGAACTATCTGTTTTGCCGCTTTTCGCGGCCAGTGCAGCTCTACTGTGGCATTACTTTTCACTGACGCTGGATTGTTTAGCTCACGATCAGAAAAGCGATACAGTTATCCATCCGTGTGTTGTTTTTTGCTTCAACGATTGAGTAAAGTTTGCATCCAGCCTAACCCCCTGTCCGTATCAGTCGTTGGTTTATATTCAATCCCAATGGGAGCGGTATATCCTAATGCCTGTATGGTAGAGAGTATGTGGCGATAATCCAGTTCGCCCTGATCAGGTTCAGCTCTATCTGGCACCGAAGCAATTTGAATATGACCGATAATGGGCAACAACGTTGCTAGCCTTCTCGAAATGTCCCCTTCCATAATTTGTATGTGATAACAGTCAAACATCAGTTTCAGGTTGCTCGCATCAACTTCTTCGATAATGGCCTTTGCCTGGGTGGTTGTCTGTAAGAAATATTTGGGAGCGTCGAAATGATTGAGCGGTTCTATGACGATGGTAATGTCATGGGCAGCTGCCTGTTCGCAGGCATAGGTTAGATTAGTGATAAAGGTTTGACGCGAAACATCTCCATTGGCGAATCCCGCCATGACGTGAATATTTGGGGTACGGATCTCAACAGCGTAACGAATAGCCTGATCGATTGCCGCCCTTGCTTCGCTTTCCCTACCCACTAATGCCGAGAGACCGTTCTCTCCGCTGGCAATATCACCTTGAACAGTGTTTATGCCTAACATAGTGAGACCAGTTTCAGTGAGAGCCTCACTGACGTTTTTCGAAGAAGTGTCATAGGGCCAATGGCATTCCACTGCATCGAATCCGGCTTGCTTAGCCCTACGTATCGCGTCCGGTAAAGAATACTCAGCCCAAAGAAAGCCCAAATTGGCAGAAATTTCCATGATCGGTCTAATCTCTTTTTAATCCCATTGAACATCAAAATGTGTCACCACATCTTTAATTTGCTCAGCGCTTAATAAGCTTGGATGGCATCCTTGCAACAGCATGGATAACTTTGCGGTTTCTTCTAATTCTTCGACGGCATAGACCGCTGACTCAATGTCTTTACCTGCCACCACCGGTCCATGGGCAGCTAACATAACCGCAGAGCGTTTTCCAGCCAATCCCCTAACCGCGTCTCCCATAGCAGGGTCGCCTGGTCGAAAATATGGCAATAATGTGACTTTCCCCAGTCGCATGATTGAGTAGGCTGTGAGTGGTGGCAAAAAATTATCGGGATCAATTCCTGGCAGTAATGATCTCGCCACTGAATGGCTCGAGTGAAGATGCACCACCGCCCCCGCTGCGGATCGGGTTTCATAAAAGGCCAGGTGGAGATTCATTTCCTTGGTTGGTTTATCGCCTGAGATCTGCTGACCTTGTGCATCGAACCGACTCAGCTTCGCTGGGTCCAAATTACCAAAGCACGAACCCGTGGGCGACACCAATAAACCACTGTCACCAGTGAGGGATGATATGTTTCCTGAACTGCCTCCGGTCAAACCTCGGTCGAACATCGATTTTGCCAATCGACACATGTTTTCGCGAAGTTCATTTTCGGTCATGATATGGAAACCGTGAAATCCCTTGATAATTTTTTAGCGGCTTTGGCGAAAAAGTCTTCAGCACCAAAGTTACCAGATTTCAGGGAAATGACAAGGTTGTCACTAGCACGCATCGCTGGTACCCCAGGATCTATTTCTGGCCCAACTTCCATGGTATCGATCTCCAATTCCTCCACCACGGCTCCCGCAGTCTCACCCCCGGCGACAATCAATCGACTCACTCCCCTTTCAACCAAAAGCACAGCCACCTCAGCAAATAGATTCTCCACAACGTTAGCGGAAACATCCCGGCCGAACTTTTCTTGGACAAGTGCTACTGATTCTGGGTCCGTTGAGGTATAGGCCATGGGGACACCGCCTTGACCCAGTAGCCATTCAGCCACACTCAGCGCCGTTGTCTTTCCCTCTATGATGTTGGAAACGCTAATTTCGAACGCTGGGTTCGATTTGCTGTGAAGTGCTACTTGAGCTCGAGTTGCTTTGGAACAAGAACCCGAGAGGACCGCACAGTGTCCAGATTCGCCTTTCCAACGGATTGCCCCCTTAACCATTAAATCCTGTTGTCGAAAGTTGTCAGGCAACCCCAATGCAATTCCCGAACCGCCAGTGACCAACGGCAACTCCGCTGCCGCTCGACCAATGGTCATTAAGTCTTCATTCCGGATGGCATCAATGACAATAAAACGTTTGTCCGACATACGCTCAACCTCCATTACGGATCTAACCGCATCTACGCCGGCTTGAACATCCACGAACCCCACATACCCCACGGATGACTTAGATTGTTGCTGCAACCAGCGACGAATATCCGAATCGGTCATGGGCGTTAAGGGATGGTTTTCCATTCCAGATTCACTCAATAAATGGTCATCCACAAACAAATGTCCTTGGTAAATTGTCCTTCCCGCACTTGGAAAGGCTGGACAGAAGATCACACAATCCGTATCCAAAGCATCCGCCAAGGCATCTGCAACCGGGCCGATATTGCCATCGCTGGTAGAATCGAAAGTAGAACAGTACTTGTAAAAAAACTGCTTACATCCCTGTTTCTTAAGCCATCTCAATGCGTCTAGGGATTGCCTGACTGCTTCATCCGCAGGGATAGAACGGGACTTTAGAGAAACAACACCAGCCTCAACCTCAACGTTGGCGTCCTTGGTCGGAACACCAGAATACTGCATTGTTCGCATTCCCTGTTTCGCCAAAGTGTTGGCCAAGTCTGACGAACCGGTAAAATCATCCCCAATACAGCCAAGCAGCATCATTGATCTCCTGGTAAAGTTAACCCTGCATTTCGTGCATACACTTTTGCCACTGCTGCATCATCTTGCGCCCCTAAACCAGAACCGGATGCCGCCAAAAACTGCTGCAGTGCCGCCGCGGTGATCGGCGCAGAGAACTTTGCTGACTTAGCAATATCAAGAACAATTCCTAGGTCTTTTGGCCAAATATCAAGGGCAGAATACGGATTATAGTCACCATTAATGATATGTGGCGCGCGGTTTTCCAGCATCCAGCTTGATCCAGCGCATTTAGTGATCACTTCAACGAATTTTTCTGGGGTAACTCCTTGGGTCATGCCAAAGGTCAATGCTTCGGCCATGGTCGCAATATGTACCCCCGCTAACAATTGATTAACCGCTTTCATGGCAGAGCCAGAACCTGCCTCATCGCCCAGTTCAAATACCGTTTCTGCCATCACATCGAGCACGGGGCGTGCGGTAAGAAATGCGTCAGCACTTCCTGAAGCCATCACGGTCAGCTGGCCCAATCCTGCTTTAACTGAGCCGCCAGAAATCGGCGCGTCCAGGTAATGCACCCCGTGGTCTGCACATCTATTCTCCATCTGTCTTGCAAAATCCGGGGGTACAGTCGCACAAGCAAGCACACACGAACCACGTTTCATATATTGGACAACACCATTTTCGCCAAACAAAACTGATTCCGTTTGCTCAGCATTAAGCACCACGACAATCACAGTATCTACATCAGGACCAACAAACGCAACACCAGCACTGACTCCCCCTTCGGATACGAAACGATCGACTGCTACCTCATTGACATCAAACCCGTAACTCTTATGTCCCGCTTTTACGAGGGAACTCGCGATTCCATATCCCATGGAACCTAAACCAAATATCGCTACTGATTGATAACTCATAGATTAAATTACTTTGGCCGCTGATGAATACCAGCAGGCTGATGTTGTAGACAAGAGGAGATACTTCACACTAGTAGGAACCGAGAGTACCTGTTCGTCCCTACCCAACTACCTTCGTTAAAAGAGCCAACTGAGGGCTCTCCTGTGCGGTTTTTGTAACTATAAACGGGGACACCAATCAGAGTCAAGTCATGTTCAAACCGAGTCCTTCAGTACGACAAATAGCGACGTCCCTAACGCTCATGAAAATACAACGAAACGACGATCTTAGAAACTAGAAACCTAGTTCGCCGGGATAAAAGAATGGGCACTGATGCATTCTATAACTGAGAATTCTGATTAAACAAAAACTGGCATATTCAGGCTCTACTAGGGCAAAGTTGTCTGATTGCTATTTTTTGGTATTTTGTCAAGCAGCGCAGCCTGAGATTCAACGACGATGTCAACAAAAATAACATGTAGAATCGCGAATCACCTTAGTTGACTGTCCTTACTACCTTTTCGATTAAAACCAACGTATTGAATCAAGTGTTTTTCTAATTCACTTTGACACTGCACACAAAGTCGAACACCAAGAATGGCTTGCCGACGAAGCTCTGGAATATCAGCGTCACATTCTTCACATTGGAACAGACTTTCTCCTTTAGGGAGTCGATCTCTTGCCAATTTCACCGCATCCGCAACGTTCGCATCAATTTGTTCCTGCACTGCCCCATCTCGGGCCCATCCACCTGCCATCATCATCCTCCGGGAAATAAAAAAACTATATGACACCTTGCCATTTGGGTTTTGCTTCTGCAAATTATCCTATGTCTATTCACAGATGGCATTTTGCTCATAAGACTGGTCTGATTTGGCTATTGAAAACTGGCACAATAAAGAGGCCGAGACGTTTAAAACCGGATAAATACCAGTAGATCGTCAGATATCAATCGATCATATACTACTCTCAAGACTAGCCTCAATGCTAAAACTCCTTAGTAGAAACCAAGGCCTTAGCACAACAAGGCGAATTAGGGGTGGCTAATTTCACTGTAATCAGGCACAAAATCACCAACATGGTAGTTGTGGCAAGTTAGGCAATTTTGACGAGTTTTGCCTTCAGTATGGCAGTTAGCGCAAGTTACATTGTCAATGTCCTGAAAATTACCCTGGAAGCTCAATGGATTCAGGTTCTCAAAAGAAGACAAATAGTCCGTTTTCTTATCAATGGCATGACAGGTAACACAACCTTCATCCCCGACAAGACTGACATGAGCCATATGGGAAAAACGAACAAAACCCTTTCGACTTTGCACTGGTTTTTTCGCTTCCCAATTTATCTCTAAACCATCTTCAGTGCTATCGATGCTGTGGCATTTCACACACATGCTAGGTCCCTTCTGGGTACTGAGCTTTTTAAATACATCCGATGACCGGGAGCTATTCCACACCCCGAAATCGAGCCAACCTTTCATGAAGCGATCACCGTGATCAGTGGGACGATAATAAATCTGATAGCTATCGCGATACCAACCACCAGCACTTGCAAGGTCTTCCATTGGCAACCGTTCATGTTCCTGATGAGAATGACCATGAACCAGCTCTTCATGATTTGGGTCTTCGTTGTCATCAAGGACAATTTCTTCATCACCGCTCGAGATATCATCATCCCCGAAAAGAATATCGTCGTCTTCACTCAAAACATCTCCATCCTCGGAAAGGATATCGTCGTCCTCACTCAAAATATCTCCATCTTCGAAAAGGATATCGTCGTCCTCACTCAAAATATCTCCATCCTCGGAAAGGATATCGTCGTCCTCACTCAAAATATCTCCATCTTCGGAAAGGATATCGTCGTCCTCACTCAAAATATCTCCATCCTCGGAAAGGATATCGTCGTCCTCACTCAAAACATCTCCATCTTCGGAAAGGATATCGTCGTGATGATCATGCTCCTGCGCACCAGCAGATGTATCAATGTCAACACTAACCACCCCGCCTTTCTGTTCAAGGGAGATGATGGATAGCATATCTCCCGCTAGGTACATAGGTACTTCGGTTAGTAACGTTGGAAACCATCGAGCATTAGCAGACTCTATGATGCCTGGGGGCATCGCTGCCATCAAACCAACGAGATCAATTGGTCGATCGGTATTTTTTTCGTCTATGGTTATCTTTCCCATAAGGCCGCTTAGGTATTGAGTCCCGGTGAGCTGCAAGTTGAAGTAAAACTGCTTAACCATCCACACAAACTCAACTACGTGGCTGAGCTCCTCCTCGGACGCGTTTCTCAAATCGGTTAAGTCAAGACGCGAAACGATGGCATTCACTGCGTCAAACGCGGGATCTGCATTCAAATATAAAGCCATTAGCGGAGAAAGCTCCGCGTCTGTAAAATCCGGCCATTCACCAACCAACATACCTTTACTTCTTAGTGTATCAACATCAATATCCGGCACTGTTAGAATGGGGATGCCCTTATCTGTGGCTCGGTTCTGCCCGGTTATTTGTTCCTCATGGCAACTTTGGCAGGAGCTCTCGAAACCGTTGACGAGCATTGTTTCATTCTGGGCATCCGGCACGTGGCAACGGTTACAGCCCAATATCTTGCTCTCATATTCATCTTCCTTGAAGTGCTTTTCGATGTGACTTACATGATCGAAAATAATACGTGTACGCCGCTGGGATGGGTAATTAGTAAATGCCGGGTGGTCCAGATCAAATCGTTGAAACTGCTTTTGATGACAAAGCTGGCACTGTCGTTCGCTGATGTCAATAATACTGCTTTGAATGCCATCATGTTCGTTATGACAACTATAACAATGCAACCCTTCACCATCCGTCACTTTGTCAGGCAATAGCAAACTGGCTAACCCCACCGAAATACCCGTGGATCCTACATTAGGATCACGACTAATATTCGCAGTAGTAGATTGCTTATCTAGATCATTTGAGAAATCGACGGACCAATCATTCGACGATAGGCTATGAGCTGCTAAAGGTGACGCACCTAAATCGTGACAAACCTGACAGTTTTGATCATTTTTACTATGCAGGTCGGATCGATTAAATGCGTTTAGCCACATTCGGATACTGCCATCAACTGAGTTATGACAATCACTACAGCTTTCAATCGCTCCATGGTGAGAGGACAGTGGGCCAGGAGAAACCAAACTCAACTTATCCACCGTCGTCAGCATGATCACTAATGCGGCAATGGTTAACGAAAACCACCATTTGGTTAAAATTCCTCTTTTCCCTCTCCAACTCCTTATCGGTTGGCACTTCTCAATACGAAGACAGCATTGGCCATTCATATCCGGCCCAGTGGCACACCGACCTCCGCCCATCGCTGACCGAGTACACATCCACCGATCGCCGGAACGCTTTGGATGACATTCAAATGTCGCTCTACACTGACCCCTTTCGTCAGGTCCAATTTGACAGGGTTTACCATTTTTGAGCCCGCCACAAGTCCATTGTTTGTCAGGACGTTCGTATCGACTTGCCGTGAAACTAAATTTTTGCAGCTTCTCGGTCATAAGGCGGCTCCAAACGCATAGACCAAGACAACGTGGACAATGATCATTAATACAACACTATAAGACAGCGGAATATGCAGAAACAACCAACCTTTCAAAATAGACTGGATGGCGTATTGGCTATCTAACTGATGTCGCTGAACCGCAAGGCTTCTAATCTGATCCGCATACTTTCTTTCTTCAGCACTCAGAAACCGTTCCTGGGCATCCAATTCATTGTGTAAATCGAAGATGTATCGCTCGGAGTGAAAAAGGTAAAGAAAGGAACGAGGAGGAGAAGAAAAGTGTTTAAACAATATTGACGAATAGGACTCCGCTAGCGTTGAAGACAGTGTTTCATCAACGGATTCTAATATGACTTCCTCCGCATCCTGTCTTATCTTCTGGGCAAACCCCGGAATGCGTTCGAAAATGAGCTGCTCTCCATATCGGCTGAGTCGTTTTGAAAGGACTCGGGACAACCATATTCCGATGAGACCAATAAGGCAAACAGCCAAAAACATCAACGTCAACATCATAGCGAAAAAACCCTCTGCTATTTTTCCTCCAATGTGGCTAATGAAAATAATCAAAGTAAACAGCCCAATGTAGATGTGCAACTGGAGCCAGTTAGCACTGTTCCCCAAAGGAAGAAAAGACAGCTTTTTGCGTAAGTTATAAGCTAGTAAGATACATACCATGGACACCAGCAACCAACCTGACAACCACTGTCTATTCTGGAAAGCCAGCTCATATGTTTGCAATAGATAAAGCACCACAACAGAGATCACAGCGCAGACACTAAAGCTAACGACTCGTCGGGTCGCAAAAAAGCTCATCGATTCAACCATTTCATGAGTGATTCACTGTCTCGCATATCCACTCGTTTCAAGGCATTGTGAGGGCAAGCTCGCTCACAAGCTGGACCACCTGGAAGATTAAAACATAGATCACATTTTGTCGCTTTCATGATGGGTGTCTGAGTCGAATTATCTAACAATACATCTCCATCGGACTCCCGAGCTTCAACCATTCGGATATTGTCATAGGGGCAAGAATTGGCGCAGGTTGCACAACCGATACAAGCCGCGTCATTGATCACAACTTCCCCGTCACTTTGTGAACGGTGAATTGCACCAGTAGGGCAACCAATCATACATACTGGGTCTACACAATGCATACAGGCATTGGCGACAATATAATTTTCATGTTGCTTGCCATGTCTAACGAACCTTGGATTACCACCATGACTATTAGCACACGCGTGGACACATTCATCACAACGCGTACACCGATCGCTGTCAATTAACATGGTCGCGGTACCATTGATATAACGATGATCTACCGAAAACTCCATGAAGTCTGCATAGCGAGAAGGCTTAGTGATAAGTTTGGTGTTCTGAAACCTTTCGAGGTTTTCTCTTAGCACTTTCTTTTTGACATTCGACAGATAAGGCAGAACGTACTCCTCAACAATCAACGTCGGAACTCGCAGAACATCGGCATATCCCAGTGCGCTCAGCTCATTCTGATAAGGGATAGCTGAGGTATTTTCTCTATTATAAAGTAGCTCTTCCAATCCAAAAATATCTCCGTTTGAAGCAACAGAAATTGTCTTTTTTCCATTACTAATTTTGTGGGAGACAACTGCGAAGCCTGACCTGACAAATAGAAGTCCGTCGAGGTAGCTACCCTGATCAGCGATCACATGATCCATCGTCGGATTTTGGCGATCTGCCCGACCAAGATTAAATTCAGTGTGCCAGTCGAAGTTTCCATAGGATTCAAAGAGAGTACTTTGCGCTACTTTCTGCAGCTGAGTTTCACTGAGGTGATTAAAGAGATCGATTTCCTTCAAATGAGTCACTAGGTTCCTATCGCGATACAGTCCATCGATTTTTTGTCGAAAGCTCTCAACATACCGTCGAATATCCCGCAAACCTTGCCATCTAATTTCAAGCACTCGAACGTTGTCTTCTGCGAAAATTGTACTATTCCTAGGAGTACGGGCTAAAGCAGCGACTTCACCAAATAGCTCCCCCGAGCGCAAAACCACGTAGCTGTGCGAACATTTCACCGCTTCTGGGTCCTTAAGATAGACACGAGTCTGACTATCTTCTCCTCGTAGTGCTATGTCTTGGGTAATGTATTGACCCGACGTTAACCGCACTTCAGGATGCTTTGGTTTTCGAAGATAACGTTTGGTTGCTTCAAGCCAGCCCAACTTATCGGAGCCTGCATTACCACGCGCTTGATCGGACAGTCCAGGCGGAAGAATCACGACAACACTCCCATCCAGAATCAAGAACGCTGAATTTCCATAGTCCCCATCCCTGACTAAAATATCACCCCGCTCGCACACACCTATACGCATGTCGTTCTTGACAATACCGGCTAGCGGCAAATGCACAGGAAATCGACTCTGGTCCATGTCCCTGAATAACGGTAACGCAAGAATACTCTTTACATCGTCATCGGTTAGACTTCGAGCGAACGGATTATCCCAACGTTGGGGGCGGCTTATCTGTTTACTGTCTAACAATCTTTAGATCTCATTAGGCGTCGATGGTCACTGGGGTTTTTGGAACCGCAATACAGGGCAAACAAGAACCAGATTCAAGATTCGCACTTGGCTGATCAAGATAACTCACTTCTCCTGATTTAATTGCAGTCATACAGGTACCACAGCTGCCGGCACGACATCCTGAGTCAATCTCGATTCCCTGACTTTCCGCCAACTCTAATAACGTTCCACTGCCCTGCTTCCAATCCAACACTTTTCCACTTTTCGCAAAGTTCACTTTATACGAACTTCCCTGCGTTTTGGACTCTTCTGCCACTGAGGTCGATTTTTTTACGCTTGCCGGGCCAAAGGCTTCAAAATGTACATTTTTTTCTGGCACTCCCCATTGTTCAAGATCGGTAACCAACGCTGACATCATGGGCGGTGGTCCACAGATATAGAACTCAAAGTTGTTAGAAGGCAAAACCCGCTTAAACAAATCAACACTGACCATTTCACCATGATGATAATCCCTGCCATGGCCATCGCTATCTTGATCTGGTTGACTGTAGCAGACTTGGAGATGCACATTCTCGTGCTCGGCTTCAATCTGCCTGAGATGCTCCGCCATGATATGCTCCGCTTTATTTCTGACCCCATAGAAAAACCATACCTCACGTTTCGATCGATCATCACAAAGCGTGTTGAGCATACTAAGTACAGGAGTGATGCCAACACCACCTCCGATTAGCACTATTGGCGTACTTTCATTGCTATCCATAACGAAATTTCCCGAGGGCGCACGGACGTCAACAATATCTCCAACGCTCAGTTGATCATGAAAGAAGTTGGAGGACATACCGGGAGGGAGATCTGGCTGATTTAGTGGTGGAGGAATTTTCTTAATACTAACGCGATAATATTGACTTACTTTGTGAGGTGAGTCGGATAGCGAGTAACATCGGATAATGGACTTATTTGAATTCTGAGCCTTTATACGGAAAGTTAAATATTGCCCCGGCTTAAAACTAGGCATGGGTTTGCCGTCGTGTGGAATCAGGTAGAAAGAACATATTCCTCCCCCTTCTTTCTGCTTATCGTTAATACGAAATTTCCTAAAGCCTGACCACACATTTTCAAGCCGATGTGATTCAGCCTCTCGATGGATACGTTTTGACCTGACGTTCTCTGTTAACAGCTCAAGCTCAAGAGCTTGTTGTCGGGTGGCAAGCCGGCGTTGTTTGAACACAGAAAAAAGAGTCACTATTGCGTTTAACAACGTCACGGCGGCGATGGCAATGCCAATAAACAACAGCGCATTACTGTGCAAAATGAATTCACTTAACATCTGTATTCTGGTCTCTTCATCGGTGATTCATGGTTGATCAATTCGCTTCAACGTTCTGAGTTTGCTTGTGTGTCACAATCACAAGTGGTGCTAGGCAAGGTGTTTAAAAATACCACAATTACTAGCAGTCAGACACCATTACCTGACATTTCCAGAACCTGGTAGGGATAAATCAATGACGCCATGCCAAAAGAAGAAGCCTTATCTTGTAGTTTATAGATGACGAACGAATTGAAATAGTCAACATAACTTCGAAGGCCCGATATGCAACACGATCCAGTCGTGGTGTTCAAGAACTTTGATAAGAAAGACGATATCTTTCGGTGTCGTCGGAAAGACCCAATAATTTCATATAGTCCCCCGAACAGTGGAAGCCTTCGATTCGATGTCAAAAAGAGTTCTAGCAGTTTGATCAATCAGAGGCTGATTTATCAGATTTTCTAACATTTTTTTGCTCGAGCATAGTATTATTTAAGGTTGTGCGTCGTAGCGATATTATTTAGAGTAATAGAACAAATCAATTGAGTACATTTAACACAGATCATGAGATGGAAACTCTCAATCCTTGGCTAATTCGCTTTAGCCGCCGTAACGGAAGTACTCCATCAGTGCGTTTGTTCTGCTTCCATTTTGCTGGCGGCAGCGCATTATCGTTTAAGAGTTGGCCACAGTATTTACCGAAAAACATTGAACTTATTGCTATTCAACTACCTGCCCGTGATGGACGCTACACAGAGACCGCCTTAACAGACACCCGTAAAATTGTTGATGCACTAAGCCAAGAAATAGCGCCCTATCTTGACATGCCCTATATTATATTTGGCCACAGCCTTGGTGCGCTAATTAGTTACGAACTACTTCAAGCATTAAACAAACCCAACGTTCGCCCCCCTCACCTTTTTATCCCATCGGCGTACAGAGCTCCTCACTTACCTGCGAGAGCAAAGCCTGCCTATACATTGCCAGACAAAGACTTTATTATCAGATTAGAAGAGTTTGAGGGAACATCAAAAACCGTCTTAGACAATGAAGAGTTAATGGCTGCTTTTTTGCCTAGAATTCGCGCAGACTTTCAGGTTTTGGAAACTTACCAGTACCAACAGCGCACTCGCCTCAATACGCGAATTCTCGCCGTGATGGGAAAAGACGATTCCCATGTGAAGGACACCGAACTAATGGAATGGGAAGGACATACTCAAAAAAGCTTTGCGTGCCGGTTTTTTGAAGGCGGTCACTTTTTTATACAAACAGCAGAAAAAGAACTTATTCAAATGATACAACACGAGTGTCAGCTTCTTACTCAGTCTATCGCCCGTCAGGAGGCCTAGTTTGCTTATTCATTTATTTCCCGGACAAGGCTCCCAACACAAAGGAATGGGAGCTGCACTTTTCGATGAATTTCCAGAACTCGTCCAAAAGTCAGACAGCATCCTCGGCTATTCAATAAAAACACTCTGCTTAGAAGATCCGAATAATAATTTAGGTCAGACACAGTACACCCAGCCCGCTTTGTATGTTGTCAATGCTCTATCGGACAAAGCAGAAGTAAATAAGGCAGATGGCCAACTACCCAGCTACTATGCTGGTCACAGCTTAGGAGAATACAATGCGCTACATGCTGCCGGAGCACTAAGTTTCTCTGATGGTCTGAAGCTGGTAAAAAAGCGTGGAGAGTTAATGAGCCAAGCAGAAAAAGGATCGATGGCTGCAATCTTAAACATCGATGCAGTTACTATCAAAAAATGTTTACATGACAATGGCTTAAGCAATATCAACATTGCAAATTACAACACCGCATCACAATTGGTTATCTCTGGGTTGCAAGATGATATTTATATGTCAAAGAAGCATTTAGAAGCAGCAGGTGCTATGTTTATTCAATTGAATACCAGTGGCGCGTTTCACTCAACTTATATGATGGATGCTAGGCAAGAATTTAGTCAGTACATATCATCTTTTGATTTCTCTACTTTTCGGTGTCCAGTCATTGCCAACATTACTGCAAAACCGTACGAGCAAAATAAAATCGCTGAAACATTGTCACAACAAATTACTGACTCAGTCCGATGGCAGGAAAGTATTGAGTACTTATTGAGCCAAGGAGCAAGCGAATTTAAGGAGCTTGGATCAGGTAAAGTGCTAAGTAAAATGGTTAATACAATTAAAGCTAGTTTCGTTCCCCCTCCCGTCATTAAAAAGCCTGTTATCGACGTACACCAACGGATTTCCGATTGGAACAAGCACTACCCGGTAGGTACCCGAGTCAAAGCGAAAGGTTACCAAGAAGTACTAGAAACTCAAACTAATGCCGTGATCCTTTTTGGTCATCGTGCCGCTGTTTATATGAAAAACTATAATGGCTATTTTGATCTGGATGATATAGAGCCCATCCAATTTTCGAATTAGATTCCAAATTTTGGGTCTTTTGTGATTTCACCTGCTGTTAGGAAAAGGATTGCTTGGTTATTTGATTGGTTTTCTGAAACCGAACAAATGACCAAGCGAGATATAACGTTCATAGCCCTAATTTTCCCTTAAATCCCATTACAGCTCATCTATCAAGCGTTGGAGAATTAGTGCATTTTGAAGGGCAAAGTCGCCAAATAGCATTTGTGCATGTTCGCCCATACCAGAGTGATAAATTACCTTGCCATTGGTCACCTCTTGCCAACCATAGTCACAATTAAACTGGGTTGTAGAAGTGAGTACATGAATATTAGCCTCAAGACCAGCAGTGTTGACTGTAGAGGCGAGATAGCTCAGATAATCCTTTATATTTTGTAGCATCTGCGATTTAAACGAAGAACCATCGACAAAGTTCTTCAAGCTCTCGTCTCCCATCATCAAGGTGGCATAATTTCCAAATTCAACGACGGCTTGCCGATCGAGCTCCTTTTCAGAAAGCAAGTGGGTTTCGGATAAGCGGGCCGCGTCCAATAGAATAATGTCTATTACATTATGCCCCTGCCTAACTAGCTCACGAGCTACCTCGATCGCCAAGTTACCTCCAGCAGAATAACCCAGAAGTCGATAGTCTCCACCGGGTTGAACCTGAATAATCGCTTTCACATAAGTATCAACAGGCGACTCACCCCCTACCCAGTCCAGTCCATGCAAGGAATAACCTTGAATGCCGCTAGCGATAGATTGATACGCAATTCCATAACCAAATATTGGCGGCAAGCAAAAGACATGACTGGAATAAGTTTCATTGAGGCACATAACCGGCGCTTGCTCATAAGCAGACGTGTTTTCTATAGTCGTTGCCAGTTGCTCGATAGTCGGCGATTGAAATAGCGCCATTAAGGGTATCTCAGCACCCAATTGTTGATTTGCTTTGATCAACACCTGAACAGCATTGAGACTATGTCCGCCCAAATCAAAAAAGTTATCGCTAATACTAATGACATCTCTATTTAGGACATCTTGCCAAATCAACACCAATTTCTCTTCTGTTGCATTTCGTGGCATTACGCAAGTTTCATGCTGAACAGCCGCTTCAGGAGCCGGCAAAGCCTTTTTGTCAATTTTTCCTATAGAGTTAAGAGGTAGGCTGTCCAGTTCCATAATATGGGCAGGTATCATATGGCTTGGCAACAAATTTTGTAGATGGCTTTTTAGTTCAGCCATCGGCACACTATTATCACGCATGACAGCATAAGCCAGCAGTTCATTGTGATCTTGCACAGAGCGTATGATAACTATCGCAGATTTGACTTTTGGGTGTAGCAAGAACGCTTGTTCTATGTCGCCAAGCTCAATCCGGAAACCCCGCACCTTAACCTGGTTATCTTTACGCCCTCCAAATTCAAGATTCCCATCAGGCAACCAGCGACCACGATCTCCAGTGGTATACAGTCGAGAGTCAGGTTGTACCAAGTGCGGTATAAACTTGCTTGCCGTTAAACGTGCTTGATTTAGATAACCACGTGCCAAGCCAGCTCCTCCAATACAAATTTCCCCCTCCATGCCAACCGGGGCAAGCTGGTAGTCATGATCCAACACATATGCCTGAATATTTGCGAGGGGCTTGCCAATTGGCACGCTACGGGTTGGATCAAACGTTAACGCATCCAACACTTGGCATGTTGAGTCAACACAGCATTCAGTGGGTCCATACATATTGATTAACCTGATAGAGGAATGACTTTGCCGTTCATAGAAACGGGTGACCAAATCAGGGGACAGCGTTTCAGAACCGATGGTGATTTGCCGAACCTTGAGTTGATCTGAGTCTGCCATACCGACGTCGAGCAAGGCAGCAAATTGTCCTGGCGTAAGATCAACAATATCAACAGGCTGTGTCTCTAAACACTGAAATAGTAAACGTGGGTCACTGATGACTTCCTGTCCCAACATAACAAGGGTATTGCCTAGTAACAAAGTAGCGAAAATCTGTTGCACCGAGACATCGAAGGTGTAGGTAGCGCTAAATGCTTCCCGTACCGGATGATCGTAGTATTGGTATATCTTCTCCTGCATCCCATGAACCAGATTGACAACAGCCTGTTGTTCAACCATCACCCCTTTAGGTTGTCCAGTGGAACCGGACGTATAGATGACATAAGCTAAGCTGGAGGCACGAGAGGCCAATGGTGGATTAGCATCACCAACTGTCGCGGTTAGATCAGTTGCTTCTAATGATTGGGTGTGAGGTTTACTACTGTTTTCGTAGATTGACTTATCGGTCAAATCCACGACCTGTGCTAAGTCGTATTCCAATAATTGAGCAACGAACTCTGTTTCGCTTACGATTACAGAGCACCCCGTGTCTTCTAGCATATAGCGAATCCGCTTAACCGGATAAGTTGGATCTAACGGAACATAAGCCCCTCCGGTTTTGAGAATTGCAAGTATCCCCACCAGAATCCTATCGGTTCGATTGAGCATTAGCCCAATACGCATGTCAGGACAACAGTTATGGTGATTCTTGAGTCGGTAAGCCAACTGGTTCGCTTGACGATTTAAAGCAGCATAACTCAACTCACCGCGCTCGGAAGCCACTGCAACGGCCTGTGGTGTTCTCTTCGCCTGGGCTTCAAATAATTCCACCAATGTTTGATGGATTGGGAAATCCAGCTGAGGCCCAGATGCCTGACGTAGCATCTGCTTTTGTTCATCCGCATTCAGTAGATTAAGTTCACCCAAGCGTATACTGGGTTGTTCCAGAATTTTCCCGAACAAACATTGCAGATGGGAACCGACGTTTTTGGCAGTTGTCTCGGTAAACAAGTCCGTATTGTATTCCAGAAGTAATGTTAGAGGCTGGCCGTCAGACTCCAAAAATTCAAAGGTTAGATCTAATTTGCTGACCGCATGGGAAATTGGATAATGTGTTGCTTTGATACCGTCCAGTGATAGTTGAAGTTTATGCACTTTCTGCAATGCTACCATCACATTAAACACAGGAAGTCGAATCAGGTTACGTTCCAGCTCTAGCTCATCGGCCAAACGCTCAAAAGGATAAAATTGATATTCATGAGCCTCCGTTACAGTGTTTTGTACCTGCTCCAGCACCTCAACAAAAGAATCCTCCCCCATCAGATAGTTGCGCAAAGCCAACGTATTCGAATACAAGCCAACTTGCCCCTCCAAGTCCGAATGTTCTCGGCCCTTAACAGGAGAACCAACAATGATATCGTTTTGCCCTGTATACTTATACAACAGGGTTTTCGTCATTGCCAAGAGTAGTACAAACAGTGTGACGTTTTGTTGCTGCGCCAACTTGAACAACCCCTGAGCTAACATATCATCCAACGGGATATGTAGCATGTTACCCCGGTAAGACTGCGTTTTAGGACGTGGAAAATCTGTGGGTAGTTCCAACACAGGGGGCTCACCGGCCAGCTTGTCGTGCCAATATAGGCTGGCTTGTTTACCCCATTCACTAACCAACAGTCTCTCTTGCCAAGCGACATAGTCCCTATACTGAATTCGCAAGGGGGATAGTGGATTGTTATCGGTATTGCTGTGATAAGCTTGGTAGAGCTTAAACAACTCCTGAACACAGACACCCAAGGAAATGCCATCACCCACGATATAATGGACGTTAAACAGAATGATATAACTCCTGTCGCCCAGTTGTAAAACCTGCAAACGTATTAACGGTCCATCGACCAGCGAAAAAGGGCGCTGGACTTCGTCATCAATTGCCTGCTGTAGCCGTTGTTGCTGATTTTCAAATTGCCGAAAGTCACTGACGTCCACCGCACACGACAGCTTAGGTTGTACCTTCTGGCGTGATTCCCCCTCCACTGTAACAAAAACGGTTCTCAAGGAATCATGACGCTGTAATAAGGTCTGAAACGCTTGCTGCAGCGCTTCCATTTTCAGCTCGCCCTCAAGCTTCAGCGCAAACGGTACGGTATAAGCAGGCGCGGCTTCGCTCAACTTCTCCAGATCAAACAAGCGGGACTGCGCATTTGATAATAGGGAGTATTCCTCTGTCGATATAACGGAAATATCATCCTGATATAACCGAGATAAGGTTCGGTGTTCGACACCTGAGGCTCCATCAGCAGCAAGCATAGATAAGCGGGACTGCAATGACTCTGCCATCATACGGATAGTAGGTTTCTGAAACACATCACGTAATGTAAGCGACGCTTGAAACTCGTGCTTCAGCCTAGAGATCAATTGTTCTGCATTGCGCTTATCTCCGCCTAAGTCAAAGTAATTGTCCGTCACCCCAAATGGAACGGTTTCTCCCAGTACCTGCTGCCAAATGAGCAGTAACTTTTCCTCAAATTGATTCGCCGCAACATTGGTAGCGTGTTTCGAACTATTGACTGCTTCGTGATTGTACAAACCCTGTTCGGCTTCTTTGATCTCACTATCACGCTCACGAGTGCCAACCTGATCATCATTAGGGTCGCAATATTCTAGGAAGCCACCAGGCAAGCGTTTGGCCCAATCACCTGTTTTATAGAGCAAACCACCGGACGGTTGCGAAGGGTCAGGAATAAAATGGGCTGCGGTGAGTTTGGAGCGATTCAAGTAGCCTTTACAGACATGACTGCCCCCTACATAGATTTCGCCCAAGATCCCTATAGGCAACGGATTCAAGTAAGGATCATAGATATGGATCGTCGTTCCTGGTAAAGGAATACCGATAGAACGATTAGCTCGAGTGGGCTCCAAGTCCGCCAGCGTCAATCGGTAAAAACTGGCATATACGGTGGTTTCAGTGGTACCGTACATATCAATCAAATGAATCGTATCTAAATCATAGTGGTCTATCCATTGTTGAAAATTGCTGGATTCTAGTTTGCCCCCTCTTAGGAACACATAACGTAAGTGGTCACTCAAAGTATGAGATGGCTGCCTTGATTCTTCACGAATTAGGTTGTAGAAGGCCTCCGGTACTTGATTCAAAACACTTACTTTGTGCGCTTTAATTAACTGCAGAAAAGTGACCTCATCCCGCAAATCATTCTGCTCTGGGATCAGTAACTTTCCTCCATGCAATAGGGCCCCATACATTTCCCATACGGAGAAATCAAAACAGCAGGAGTGCGCCAAAACCCAGACATCGGTAGTGCAAAAATTGAAACAGTGTGCATCGTTATTCATCGAACGAACGACATTGTTGTGTGTCACCATGCAACCCTTGGGCTGGTCGATCGGGTCGAAGATATACATGATATACGCAGTTGTATCCGGAGATTCTGGAACAACTGGGGTCGTCGTCTTTTCGATAACGGTAGCGGCCACCAGCAAGGTTTCAACTGTTGACAGTGCGTGGATTCGTGGGGATAAGTCGTCTTGGGTCAGGACTATTCGACAGGCACTATCATCCAGCACATATCGAACACGCTCCTCAGTATAATCGGGATCTATCGAAATATATGCACAACCCGCTTTTAATACCCCTAAGATACTGATGATGGTTTCGAGTGAAGGCACCAAATAAATGCCTACTAACGCCCCCGCTAGAACTTCTTGTTTCAGCAGAGCATGGGCAACCTGATTAGCTCTTTCATTTAAAGCCTTGTAACTAAGGCTACTCTGGCCATAAGCAACAGCAATTTTCTCTGGATAGTTTACCGCTTGTTTTTCAAATAACCGATGTATGGAAATGGCCTGGGAGGAATTCTCCAACGGAGCATTCCACTGTCCCAGTTGTTTTTGCTCATGCTCCGTGAGCATAGGTAGTTGCGCAATGGTGCCATCAGGTTGCTGCAAAACATGTTGCAAAATTTGTTTCAGGTGCTGCCCCATGCGTTCAATTAGATCAGGAGCAAAAAGATCAGTGTTATAGGTCAACACACTCGACAGTGAAGTACCTGCTTCATAAGTATCAAAAGTTAAACTTAGCTGGCCCTCTTGTTGGTTCAAACTATAAGGTTCTACTTCCATATCCCCCCAGCACGTTCGCTCTCTTCCAGACGCGCCGGTGACGAATTTATCGCCCCTCTCTGGCATCTGAATGTAATTCACCATGACTTCAAATAATGGAGGTCGGCTGAGGTCGCGTTTAACTTTCAGGTTTTCCACTAGCAGCGAAAACGGGTACTCCTGATGCGTCAAAGCCTCCATAACGATACGGCGCGATTGAGTCAGTAAATCACGAAAAGACATCGATCCGGAAACTTCAGCTCTAAGCACAAGCGGGTTAACGAAATCACCCACTACCCCATTAAACCGAGCTTCGGTACGTCCTGAAAATGGCGTACCAATAACTAAATCTTGTTGCCCGCTATAACGGTGCAACAATGTGTAAAAACCGCTCAGTAACACGATAAAAGGGCTGACCCGCTGACGCTTACCAAAATCCCGTATTTGCTGACTGAAGGTATCTGCCCAATCCAGACGGTACGATGCACCATTAAAAGTCTGTAGCGGTGGGCGGGGATAACTCAATGGCAGATTCAATATGGGTAGATCACCGGACAACTTGTCCTGCCAGTATTCACGAAGCTCTTCACCTTTCGAACTAGCCAGTATTTCCTGCTGATGCTGTACATGAGTCGTATAGTCAACTTCCAAAGTTTGAAGTACCGCCTGCTGACCGCTAGACTCGGCTTCGAACAACTTTTTTAAGTCAGATATAAGCACGCCTACTGACCAGCCATCACAGACGATATGGTGAGCAACCAACAACAAAATCGCGTCGTCCTTTGCTTTTCGGAGTAAATGGGTGCGGAACAACGGGCCGTTTTCCAAATCGAAAGGCTGCTTATAAACAGCCTGAATCTTATCAGTGATACCCTTTTCACTCAGCTCAGATACATCAATTTCCTGAAAAGGCACACTCCCGTGCTGCTGGATCTTCTGTATCCAAGCTCCATTAACAAAAGGAAACGTTGTTCGAAATGCTGGATGGCGCTCAAAGACTTTTTGCAAAACCCGTTCCGCCACCACCGCATCCAACATAGAGTAGATGCGCACAGCAAACGATACGTTATATACAGGGCTGCCCGGATCACTCGCGTGCAAAAAGCACAACGCCTGCTGTCCATAAGATAACGCTGTTTCAGACACTTCCTCCGTAACAGATGTTTGAAGGGGAGCATCCACGCGCAGTGTCGGAGCATCAGGTTTCATGAGGTTCCTCCTGAGATTCAGTGGAAGCAGAAAGCGTTTTGGCAGGAGACTCTTCTTCCTGGTGTTTTAATAATGGCAACATCGCACTCGTCATACCACCAAGTAATCCGGCATAACGCAACCACATGTTAACAACCAATGAAAAATGCCAGAAGAACACCCCGCCGATAGAAACTATGCCAGGTACTAAAGAGTACATGAGATTTTTGTGCATAGATTTTTCAAACTCGTCCGACGTCATGAAAACATTGGGAAGGGTTTCCAGATTACCGTTCATCAGAACAATGTGTGCGGTATCTGTCGCAGCGGTAGAGGCACCGCTCAGAGAGATAGAAACCTGAGCCGTTTTCAAGGCAATAGCGTCGTTAATACCATCGCCAATAAAACAGACGAAACGTCCTTCATCACGCAGTTGCTGTACCAATTTAGCTTTATCTTCAGGTAGCGTATTTGCAAAGTAGTGCTCAATGTTCAGCTTTTCAGCTAAATGGCGAGTAGGTTGCTCATGGTCACCGGAAATAATGTAAATTTGTTTACCTTGCTCCTGAAGTTGGCGAACAACGTCGGTGGTTTCAGGACGAATAGTCGGTTGAAGCTCCAAGATGCCGCTAAACACCCCATCGATGGCCACATATATTAGTGAAAACCCATACTCGCTGGCTTGATCCATAATAGGCTCTATATCAGCCTCCGGCAGGAGAATACCTTCTCGTTCCATAAACCGTTGGCTACCAACCTGAATCGTAATACCACCAAAACTCACCCTGATGCCATAACCTACTTCGTAACTGGCTTCATCCAGACTGGGTAAATCTAACTGCCGTTCTTCTGCGGCAGCGAGAATCGCTTTGGCGATTGGATGTGGTTGCCGGTATTCAGCCATAGCAGCATACCGCAATAATTCATCCTCCCCTACACCGTTGAACGCATATATACCCCCAATAGTTGGCTGCTCTTGGGTCAAAGTACCGGTTTTATCGAACACAATCGTGTCCACTTGATTCAATGATTCCAAAGCCCGGCCTTCCTTAACTAAAATACCTTGGCGTGACAGAATTTGCAGGAAGCTCATGACAGTTAAGGGGCCTGTTGCTCTCATATCCGAACCTAGCGGCACATAAAGCACGGCAACTGCAGCAGCAGGCCCTAACAACGGCCAAGCGAGTCCGCTCAACAATAAACTGGGCACCACTAAGTCATCAGATATTTTTTGCCCTCTTGATACCACCCCATCCGTATACCGACTCGTATTAAAAAGAATTTCACCGATTTTCGCCGCGGCACTATCGGCTCCGGCACTCTTCGCCAATACTTTCAACCGGCCGGACAAAAGCAACGTTGCGGCAAAGACCGTGTCTCCATGCTGTTTTTCAACGGGCTGGGCTTCTCCGGTAAGGACATGTTGATCGATGCTCGCCATCCCCTCGATAATCACGCCATCTACCGCTATTATTTCGCCCGCATTAATGATGACCACATCACCGGCTTTGACTTCCTCAAAGGCCACCTCCATTTCGACACCATCCACCTCTAACCATACAGGCAGCTGGTGACCATCAAAAACATGAGTAAGCTGCTTACGCGAGCTCATTTCATTCAGGCTGATTAATCTGACGCTCAGATTTGTCAAAAAGCAAAGCAAAGCAGCCATAACAACGTGCCCCGAGAACACTAGAGCAAGGATAAACAAACTATCTAAGATAAATGAGCTGACCCTCTTTTGCCGCAAACTTTTAACAGTTTGTTCTAAAATAGGTCGTATAAACCACAACACCGCTCCCCCTGCGATCCAACTAAAGATAGGGTTAACACTGCCCAACATCCCCACAGACACCGCCCCCGCTGACAGGACGAGATTGCGGGCACTATCCTTCTTGAAATCAGCCATTTGTTGCCCATCGAGGTTGGATGGTAGGTTTTCCTCCTCTTTAGGTAGAGCTAAAGTATTCGGTGGAGGACTATCTGAGGTTCGTACAGTTGATAGTGATTGTTTTTTTAACCGATTCTTTTTCTTCAACCACAGATAAGTGCTGCTACAGCCAACTGCTAGTATTTCAAAGATCATGGCAACTTCCGGCAACAAAATCTCGAATCTGTTTTTTGTTGTTTTCTCTTAAAGTATCCTGCATCTCAATTTGACCTGATGTTTTGTAGCAACCGAATTAGGACACTCCTGGAACTCAATTCCAAGATTTTCCATACTCTCTTGCAAACAAAGGAATTTAAAGAAGTATCCATGCTTTAACGGCTACTCTAAAGCACGAACACTCGAATCGGCCATACAAATATGCCGATCGAATTACTGAAAAATTCTTAATACTACTTAACAATTTTTACCATTTATTAGCATTAAAATCCATAGCGCTTTGAGCACTTACGATTCCCTAATTTAACTTGCCTTCCCTAAAACTTTTCTGTGGAAATTTGAACTCTGGAGCACAATGGCGTAGCGTGTAGCTAGTGATTTTGAGCTTACTAACTGATCTATTGCCAGAAATGCTATCCAACAATGGAGTGGAGACCTCCGTGCTTTGAAGTCCCCGAGCGTTGTCTACGGAATTTGAAGCCAAGCTGAGCGAAAAAGTTAACCAAAGGACCAAAGGGGGGGCTTGTTGCTCAAGATATGCCTAATCTGATACCAAGCTATGTCCCAAAACTATGTCAGAAGGAAGCATGTTATTATATCCATTGACACTGGATTAGCAACCTCATAGACTTCAATCTGGCAGCTTGAGAATGAATAATAACAGGCCATCATATTGACCCACATCAGCGTTGTTACGCCTGCCCAAGACCTAAGCCGACACCAAAAAACATCCGGGATAATCGTACATTCTAGACGAATGGCAACATACCGGCTTTGATTTTACAGATTTACTCCACGAGTACTATCAATACACTGATTTTTGAATGAAAAAAACACCTAGAAAATTGTCAAAAACCCGTTTGCTGAATGCTCGGGGCTTGTTTGATGCTTATGTTGAAGACGGAAAACTACCCGGCTATTCTTGCTTAGTCGCTAAATTCGGGGAGCAACCCATAATTTTTGGCAAAGGTTATGCGGACGTGGAACGGCAGAAGCCTATTCTTAACGACACGATTTTCCGTCTCTACTCGATGAGCAAACCCATTACCTGTCTTGCGTTAATGCAGCTTCATGAGCAAGGGCATTTCTTATTGGATGATCCCGTCGCGCTTTATATTCCAGAATGGAAAGATCTAAAAGTATTTGATCAAGGAACGGCTCAAGATTATACAGTGAAAGAGCCTGAACGGGCTATGACCATTAGGGATCTATTCACACATATGGCAGGTTTCACTTACAGTTTTATGAAGAGTCATCCGGTAGATGAAATCTATTACGAACACGAAGTCGATCACGTCACGGAAGGTTCGACTACAGATGGTTCAACCTTAAAAGACATGGTTGAGCAACTGGTTGACTTACCTTTGCAATTTTCCCCAGGTGATCAGTGGGCCTATAGCATATCCACCGACATCATCGGTTATTTGGTGGAACAGTTTTCCGGCCAATCATTAGATAGTTACCTGAAACAACATATTTTTGAACCACTGGGTATGGTGGATAGCGGATTTATGGTGGAACCTGAGCAGGTAGAGCGGTTTTCAGCTTGTTACGATAAGAGTGAGGATGAGACAGATTTTGCCCTAAAAGAGGATCCGTTCACTAGTCGTTTTTTACAACAACCAACCTTCTTATCTGGTGGTAGCGGCTTAGTGTCAACGATGAATGATTATTACCGCTTCACTAATGCTTTAGCGAACAAAGGCGAGTTAGATGGCGTAAGAATCATTGGTCGCGAAGCCGTGGAATGTATGACAAGTAACCACTTACCTGCCGGAAAGGACATAGCGCAAATCGGTCAGGGAACACCGATAGAACAGGTCTTTAATGGGGTTGGTTTTGGACTAGGTCTTACGGTGGCATTAAATTCACAAGTAACTCGTGGGCCGACCTCAAAGGGAGAGTATGGCTTGACCGGTATGGCTACCACGTTTTTTTGGATTGATCCCGTAGAGGAGCTAATTGGAATCTTCGTGACACAACTCATTCCACCACACCTTTACCCTGTGCATAACGAGTTTAAAGAAGCAGTTCATCAGGCTCTTTATTGAGTTGCTTTCAGCTCCCCCCAGGCTCATGCCTCTGGTCACATGGGTTCGTCTGCGTAAAAGGGGCCAACTATAAGGTATGTTGCTATGAGATTACAGCTGCAGTTGAGTCACGGGAACTTTTTTGTCCTCTGAATTTGGGTAATTTATGTATGAACCCCCTAATCAGAAAGACTCGAAGGTTTAAAGAGCCGTCGTAACTCGCCCACTGCGAACTTAAGGATATAAACATTCAAGCTATCAAGTTGAGACATGTGAAAAACATCAGAGCTGGGCGGGGCACAATCTAGAATAGAACGGTTTCCCTAATCTCCTTGTCACAACTCATTCAATACAAACAACTCGAAATCCTACATAGTTAACTCGGCCGTTGGGAAGTGCTCTGACGCGAACAGAACACCGACAGCCATCAGCTCCATTGTACCAAGAACCGCCTCGAATAATTCTAAACTCAATGGGGTCTAACTCATTCTGAGCGTTTTCATTGCTAAGATAATCGCTACCATATTCAAAAGCACATTGTCCAAAATCATCCCCCCAACGAGAACTTGTCCACTCCCAAACATTTCCTGACAGATCATATAAATCATGAGCTTCAGAGCCAGCAAATAAACCCACAGCGGTGGTTCTTTCTAACTCAGCCTCTTTATAATTCCCAAATTTTGGACTTGCCTCCTGCCCCCAGGCATATTGCAGCCCTGTGTTACCTCGAGCTGCATATTCCCATTCCTTTTCCGTCGGTAATCGTACGCTCGAGCTTCCGACAGCTCCCGTGATATCATTTAGCCAAACGCTATAGGCCAAAGCCTCAAACCATGAAACACCAATTACAGGATGGTTAGCTTCATTCCAATGAGAATCACCAAAATACATAGGGCAACGTCGTTCTTTATCATCTGCTAGCCATTTACGATACGCCTTTCTCGGTTCTTCAGGTAAGGCAGAAGAATCAAACAGTGTTTCACCCAACAACTCCCCAGCCAACCATTGCCCAGCGGCTTCCGGAAGACGCTCCTGCCAGAAGCTTTCATCTTCATACATCCCAGCATCAACAAAACAACGATATTGGGCATTGGTAACCGGGTAACGGCTGATAGAAAAAGAGTTTACATCAACATCGTGAGCAGGTTTTTCAGTAAACCACCCCTCCTCCCTTTCCGTTCCCATACGGAAACTGCCATTGGGTACTTTTACCCACTCAATATCTGGTACAGCGTGTTGACGATCGCCTCGAGTAAGTATAAGTGGAGAACCACCATTTGTCTTAACCGTCACACCTTGTCTCGGATCACCAACCCGACTTAGTAGACGTCCGGCCTGTGCTCGATCAGCAACTTCCTTGTTCTGATCCTTCATCACAGACAGCAAAGCTTGCTGAATTTTATAGTAGGTAGGGTCTCCTAAAGCTGAAACGCCAAGGTGGTTCAATACTTCACCGGTAAAAAGTACATGATTACTATCACCTGTGGCTAATAACTCATCGATAACAGTATTTGCTTTCTCAGGATCCGCGCCGTGGATCTCGGCGAAATAGCGACGATACTCAGGGCGAGCATGTTCGCCATACATATTAGCTAAAAGCTTCTCCACGGTAAATTTGTCGTCCGTAACCAAACCATCATTAGCTTCAACATCAACATTACCCTTTAAAATCGAATCTGCTCTATCCTGCATCGCCGTCTCCTACAACTTCGATTTATTCTGAATTTATTTCGTACTCAACGGCAACACCTCGTTGAGCAGCTGGTCGCTGTGCTATCGCTTTCGCCCAACGTAATAAATGCTCATAAGACCCAGTATCTAAAAATGTAACGGCCTCATAAATCTCACCTAGCGCAAGGCGCCCATGCCACGGCCAGATCGCAATGTCTGCGATTGAATAGCCGCTGTCAAACATATATTCATGCTCAGCAAAATGCCGATTCAGCACATCAAGTTGGCGCTTTGCTTCCACCGCGTACCGATTAATTGGATACTCCATCGGATACGGAGCATAACGGAAAAAATGACCAAACCCGCCGCCTAAAAAGGAGGCGCTACTCTCTAGCCAGAACAACCACGATAAGCATCTGGTATACTCCACTGGGTCAGTGGGTAGGAAAGCATCAAACTTATTGGCCAAAAAATGTAGAATCGCACAAGACTCAAACACTGGCTGTGCTGGATTGCTTGAGCGGTCTAGCAGCACCGGAATTTGCGAATTCGGATTTAGTTCAACAAAATCGGAACCATACTGTTCTTCCTTACCGATGTGAATGGCATGTAGATCATATTCAGCATCAGTCTTTCCCAGTGCCAACAACTCCTCTAGCATTACCGTTATCTTGACACCATCAGGAGTTCCCAGAGAATAGAGCTGTAAAGCTTTTTCTCCAGCGGGCAAGACTTTATCATTAGTCGGCCCAGCAAACGGACGGTTGATACCAGTGCTTTCTTTATCCCACACCCAGACTTTGGGGAGAGTATATTCAGTATCACTCATATAATGATTCTCAGGCTAGCTATGTTGCTTGTTCAACAATAAGATAAGCCACGCAACGCGTGGCTTATCCTTATCTGTCATGTTCAGTTTTTACCGAACCTTACTTTTCAGAGTGTTTATCAATAAACGCTTTGACTTTTGTACGAAATTCCTCCTTCGCTGGTGCATCCCCGTGATTCCCGCCTTCAATTATCGCTATTTCCGCCGAAGGGAAAGCTTCCTGGAACTTCAGAACTTCTTCGATCACTGGATCTTCGCTCCCCACAACTGCCATTATCGGCACCTTAAGGTTTTCAAGACTCTCCTTGGTTACCAGTAATTCTTTTTGCGCCAAACGAAGCTTTGCCAAAGCAACAAAGTCATGACCTTCTATACCCAGTTCCTTTGCTTCTTCAGGGGTTGTGTTCATCCAGCGATCATGCTTTTCTTGATAATGCGCATCAAGCTCTGGCGACCATTCCCAACGAGGAGGTCCACCGCCATATGTTAGAGAAAGAACCCGAGATTCGTTTTCGGTGGCGGTCATGGAAAGTGCAACTACTCCTAACGAATAACCCAATAGATGAGCTTTAGGCAGTTCGAGATGATCCATTAAGCCTACGATGTCACGGCTCATTTCTTTTCCGTATCCCTCAACTGTATGTGGTTTACCACTGAGCCCGTGAGCTCTTTGATCAAGAAGGATAAGGCGGTAATCTTTCGCCAAAAAAGAAACATAGGGAAACCATAGCTCACTATTCGCAAGGAAACCGTGAATCGCGATGATCGGCTCTCCTGAACCTACTTCGAAGTATCTAATTTTCACTCCATTAGAATCAAAAAAGTGGTTATCTGGTTCAAACGCGAAAGTTGGGTTCGCGAAGAGTAATGTTGAAAAAAGCAGTAGCTTTGTAAGTAAACTTTTTTTCATATTTATGTTTCCTTAAGTTGTTTTATATGGGTAATTTTATGCCGTTACGCAATCTTCGATTATGTTGTTTCTGTTAGCAACATAACTACCATTTATACCGGGGAAATAAGCCATTGTCAAATCTGATACGCCGGCAAATTGGAGCAAGCAGAGACCTGATTTACACTTCGACTTCAAGGCCATTTCTGAACGGTTTTCCGTTAAGAACTTCGTCCGGTTGATCCCTAAAAGACCCCTAGCCCTTTCACTCATGAACCAACATTCTTTACTCATAACTGGCGTATCTACCTAGGGTCAAATTGACTCTTTGTGACTTCAAATACATCGATACAGCGTGTTCCTCAAAAGCCCCATGCGCCAAGCGCAGTTGTCGCTGACACTCAGCTTAAGAAAGCCTCCGAGATGAAGTGCAATAGATAATCTTCACCCTACTTAAGTGTAAGTCATTCATTTTTATGAGATTAAACCCACCAATGGAAAAAAGTTATCTCGGGACTACATCCTAAAGCACGTTAGCTACCTGACGTGGACCTGTACATGCGCAACAAAATCGATTTCAGATACTTCAGATACTTCAGATACTTCAGATATTGTTGAATCAAAGCCCAGCAGGGTAATTAGCGTTTCGCGTTGCGTCTCCAAGAAATGATCAACCAAAGCTTCAAGCGTCTCAACGTCAAAAAACAAGGTGCTACTGAGTTTTTTGAAATCTTTACTCATATCATTATGCAACTGCACCACCAAAATAGAATCAATGCCATACACCTCAAGTGGTTTGGCCGGATCCAACTCCTTGGGGTCCATTTTCAATATATTAGCGATACGCTCTTTAAGGTAATCTGTACTTTTTTCACGCAGCAATTCTTCACTAGACTCAAGTGCAGAATCTTTACCAGACACTGGCTCAGATAAGCGATTATCAGCGACACTCATTTGAGGTGCGAGCGAAGACTCCACTACTTTAGTTCTGTCAGGCTCATCCTCAACAGCACCGATATTCGTTGATTTTTTCCGTACCCAGCCCTGTGATGACAATCCCTTTATGGCAACTCGAACGTTACCCTCAATATCACAAACATCAACATCCCACTTTTGTATGCCGGATGAGCTTTCCGGTGCACAAAGCAATCTAATCACCATGTCCGCCTCACATCTCCCCAGAATATCCACTTGTTCTAGTGCGAAAAGCCAATCTAAATTGCTGGCTTGTTGGGAGGAATTATCAATATTTTCATTTAGCACCAGTGTAATCGCTGCCTGTATCGCTGCATCAAGCATACTGGGATGCAGAACATAATTTGATAATTCCCTTTCCAATAGTTCAGGCAAACTTAAATCAGCTATTAGCTGATGATTACCGAGAGACAGGCGCTGCATAATTCGTAAACGTTCGCCGTATTCCATGCCTTCAGCATGAATTCGTTGATACGCAACAGAGATATCGAGGGATTCGGTCAGTGGTCGCCTGAGGTCTACCAACTCCAACTTCGGAGGTTTCAGCATAGTCTGAAACTGTGGACGCAATGCCCTACCTTTCCCATGCACAACCCGGGGCTGTGCTCCCGAAACTTCAGTATATATCTCAAAACACAAGAGTTCCTCAGTTTCCTCTGATATTTTGATATGAACTGCGCAGGGTTGATCGACGTACAGTGGTTCTAAACAGACAATGTCATTTAATCTCACAAGCGTCTCTTCGGATGCGTTAAAGCCGGTGGCTGCTAATACGGCTGCTCGAGCCATTTCTAGATATACTGCGACAGGCAGAACTTTGCGCAAGACGCCGTCTTCACTGCGAACCTGATGGTCAGCGAGAAAAAACTCTGTACCGGAAAAACGTGTAGTGTAGCGCTGCTCAGATAAACAGGAAGTATTTTGCTGGAGCAACGGGTGGATGCTGTTTTCGGGTATTGAAACAGGAGTCTCAAACTCAGAATCACGTCGTGCGGTGTTTTCTGGGTACAGCCAGTAACGTTGCTTGGCGAAAGGATAATTAGGCAAAACAATACGTCGGGGTGAAGACAGTCGTCTAGGGTATATCTGCTGCCAGTCCACAGGAATTCCTTGCTTGTAATAGTCTGATAGAGATAGCAATAATGATTGATATAACGTCTGGTCATTTGTTGAGGCCGCGAGACTAGCCAACGTTTCTATAGCCTGCTGCTTTAGTAACTTGAACTCAGATCCAGTAGGCACCACTATTTCTTTTGCATCAGCAGCATGTTGGCTAGATTCCTGCAACCGCTGTTGCAGTTCTTCGACACTGCGAACAACCAAAGCCTCACGATAAGCAAAATGGGTTCTGCCAACCTGCAAGGTATAAGCAACATCCAGCAATGAGAAAGTTGAGTCTGCTTCATGCGCTGACAGCCATTGGGACAAATCATCAATGCGCTGCTCGAGCGCTGTCGCGGTTTTACCTGATAACAGAATTAGATACAGTGGGAGATTATCTGTCTGGGCTGGTTCACCAATGCTGGCAAGTGGAGACTCTTCAACAATAACATGGGCATTAGTGCCGCTCATACCAAATGCACTGACTCCCGCCCGAAGCGGCTGATCATCAATGCGAGGCCAATCTTCCAGTTTGGTGTTGACATAGAACGGGCTATCAGCAAAAGCAATATGTTCATTGGCCTTATTGAAATGCAACGACGGCACCCGCTTTTGTTTTTGTAAACATAGCAGTATTTTGAACAAACCCATCAGACCAGCTGCTTCCAGCGTATGGCCAATATTAGTCTTAATGGAGCCTAACGCACATTGATGCTCATTGGCTTGGTAGTGATCAAAGGCATCAATTAGAGCATGCACCTCAATAGGATCGCCTAGTTTTGTGCCTGTCCCATGGGCTTCGATATAATTGATAGTGCTAGGGTTAACATCAAATTTTTTATAAATATCTAGCAGTAGTGACGTTTGTGCTGGACCGCTTGGTGCGGTTAGGCCATTGGTTTTTCCATCGTGATTGATGCCATAACCACGCAATACACCATGAACCTGATCACCATCTGCTAACGCATCCTGCAACCGTTTTAGGATAACAACGCCAATTGCCTCACCGGGAACAATTCCCTGAGCCTCTTGATCAAAGGTACGGCACTTACCCTCTGTTGAAATCATACCGACTTCATTCATAGTGGTGTGAGCTGCAGGTGTACTCATAAGAGAAACACCGGCTACCAACCCCATATCAGAATCACCGTTGCGTAATCGTTCGCAAGCCATCACCAAAGCGGTTAATGATGATGAGCAAGCCGTGTTAACCGTTATGCTGGGGCCATGTAAATTGAAAAAGTAGGAAATACGCGCCGCCATCGCCGAAACGCTACGCCCAGTTAATGAATGTGGATTAATCTCTTCGGTTTGAGCGCCACTTAGATAGTCACCCTGACTACACCCGACAAAGACACAACATGGTTGATGATCCAATGAGTCGGCAGAATAACCGGCATTCTCGAATGCCTTCCAGCTTTCCTGTAACAATAACCGTTGCTGAGGATCCATTTGCTCAGCTTCCATAGGCGAAATTTCAAAAAACAGCGGATCAAAGCAATCAATATCGCTAAGAAAAGCCCCCCATTTAGGCGATGTACCGTCATCACTTGTATCGCTTACTTCGCTACCCCAACGTGATAAAGGGATTTCATCCACCATGTTTCGACCTTCACTGAGTAACGCCCACATAGCATCAAGGCTGGTAGCCCCGGGCATCTGTCCAGACATCCCAATAACCGCAATGTCAGCAGCCGAGTGATCCGGCACAGCAGAAACGGACTCAGAAACAGCCGTCGGTGTGGATTTTTCTGTAGCAGACGAGTCTACATTGACTTCATCATCGGTGGGCAGATCAACTTCTTCAGCCATGGGCAAGTCACCCAGTTTTCGGTAAAGCTTGAGCCCCTCTTCAGGGCTCAACTGTTGATTCCGGACTTGCTCCAAAATGGCTGCTTTTGAAATTTTCATATGCCTTTAACTACTTGCAAAAGTATCTGTTTCTGAAACATTAATATTTGCTGTAAACAACCGGATTAAAATCATCGTTTTTCAGGTAGTCACCCACCTGAAGGTTTTGCAGGTAATCAGTAGGTAACAAATTGGGCTTGCCATTAAATGTCAAACCATCAGGCATATAGACACAAACCCAAGCTTCACGAAGATTAGGGGTCATATTAACGCTTGCACTGTGCAGCGTAAGTCCATTGTGAAATGTGCAATCACCAGCTTTTAACGGCAGTGAAACGGGCTCACGTTCCCGCCAATGCTCATACCCTGGCATGTCGAACAATCCTGCCACATGGTCTTCGGCAAAAACTGGCAAATCGAAAGTCATTTCACGGTGTGAACCTGGCATGAAATACAAACCACCATTGTCCGGCTGACTATCTGATAGAGCAACCCAAACAGTCACACCCCGATTTGTATTGAATGACCAATACGCTGCATCATAGTGCCAAGACGTCGGATTAGCCCAAGGACGCTTAATAAAGGACGAGTCATGCCATAAACGCATAGCATCTACTTCTGATAAGTCAGCGGCAATTTTTGCGATATTGGGATTTAGCGTGAATTCACGAATAGGTTCGTAATCACGCCATAAGTTCATACGCTGCAAAAACATGCGCTCGTGCACAGGGTTATCATCACCCTTAATATCTCGATCAGGATAACGGTAGTTACCCCGCTGCTCCAGCGCACTGTATTGCAAGCTCCGCAGACGTTCAACTTCTGCTGTTGTTAGTAAAGACCGAATACGAACAAAGCCATATTCGTTATAAAAATCAATATCTTCTTGGTCAACGCTGTCTCTCATAAATTATCCTGCTGTGTCTTGTTAATCAAATAGTCTTTGAATACTTGCCTTTAGTTATCTGTAAGCTCGTTAGCTTTTGCGCTATCAGTATTTGCTGTAGACAATCGGGTTATACTCGTCATTTCTCATGTAATCGCCAACCTGAAGACTGTCTAGATATTCAGGGGGTAACAAATTGTGCTTAGGTTTACCGTTATATGTCGCGCCATCAGGCATATATGCACAGATAAAGGCTTCCCGACGACTGGGAGTCATATTAACGCTTGCGCCATGCAACGTGAGACCATTATGAAAGGTACAATCACCCGCTTTCAATGGCAGAGAAACTGCTTCACGCTTATGCCATTTTTCATAGCCTGGCACATCAAACAACCCCGCCACATAATCTTCAGAAAATACGGGTTGCTCAAATGCCAATTCACGATGTGAACCCGGCATGAAGTAAAGACCACCATTCTCAGGATGACTGTCTGTCAGAGCTATCCAGACTGATACACCGTGGTGTGTATAGAAAGACCAATACGCCGCATCGAAATGCCAAGACGTTGGATTAGCCCAAGGGAACTTAATGAAGGCAGAGTCATGCCATAAACGCATCGCATCCACCTCTGACAAATCAGCAGCAATCTTCCCAATAGCAGGGCTTAACGCGAATTCACGAATAGGTTCATTATCACGCCATAAGTTCAGGCGCTGCAAAAACATCCGTTCGTGCGCAGGATGCTCATCGCCCCGAAGATCCCGGTCGGGATACCGATAAATACCCCGTCGGTCTAGTGCTGCATATTGTACGGTTCGCAGACGCTCAACTTCTTCCGGTGTTAACAAAGACCGAATGCGGACAAAGCCATATTCGTTATAAAAATCGATATCTTCTTGATCAACGCTATCTCTCATGTGTTCTCCTGTTGTATCTTTTTAGTTAGTCGGTTAGCTGATAACCACTCAGCAGTGAGTCGGCTGTCCGAGCATCAAGCCCGCCCTGATGCAGCTGTTCAAAAACAGCTAACAATGCCGTGTCTTCATTAGGTGACATGGGAATAGAATCACCATGTCGTGCCACGATATAAGAAGCCAGCTGATTGACAGTGGCATGATCGAACAACGCAGTAGTACGTAAAGTGATGTTCAATGTTTGATTGACCTGATTGATAATTTCTATCGCTACAATAGAGTCAATCCCCATATTGCTGTAAGTGCTATCAGGATTAACTTCGTCAGGTCCAAGTTCAATAACTTCGGCTACAATCTGGCCCAAGCGCTGAGCGACACTTTCCACCTTTTCAGCTAACTCTGACTGTGTGTCCACAGATGCCTCGACATCAGTGGTTGTCGAGACAACCTGAGCAGTTGCTAATGGTATAGCTTGTTCAATCGTTAATTCTCCATCACTGCTAGCTACTAAAACATTTTGACTCACACCAGTTGCGACCTGAGGTGCAACAGCCTGCACAGCAGTAAAACCGGTTTCCTGCAATATGCGCGTCCACAGATCAACACTCAGCAGTGGCGAGCCAGGTAAACGTTTATGTCCATCTTCAGCTAGCCACCAACCGCTTAACAAGCCAAAAGTGAGCGTTGAGAACACATGAGTTTCTACTGCTTCATTGATAATCAACCCACCACCTTTACGTAGCAGTGATTTGGCGTTATGGAGCGTATTCGTCAAATTCCGAGTCGCATGCAATACGTTGGTAGCAATTAGCAAATCTGTGTCCTGAACAGCGAAACCCTGTTGCTTGATAGGACGTTCGATGTCCAATATATCAAAATCAGCGAACGTATATTTGCCATAGTGTTGCCGACCGTGTTGAATGAACTTCAGCGACACATCGGTATAATCATAGTGGATACGCTCTTGATACGGCATCAGTGCCGCAAAAACGGCTGCACTAGTGCCCCCCGTACCGGCCCCTATTTCCAGTATATTTAGCTTCTTATCTGCAGGTAGTGTACTGAGCTTGCTGCGCACAAACCCCACCACCTCATCCACCACCATCTGGTTGTAATAATCAGCAATCGCATTGTTCTTATAAATTTTCTCAACCAACACCATTGACGAATCAGGGAAAATAACATCTGTCGCTGGTATATTACCTCTTAGGATATCCGGCAGATTGTCCAGACAAGAAAGTAGCAAACGGAAACTTGCTCCCAACTCAGGGTGCTTATCGGCCCAATAATCAAAACCATGGGATACGATGGGTTGACTCACTTGGGCCGTGCTTTGAACAAGGCCATCCTCGATTGAGACGTAACCCGCTGACTCCAAAATCAGTAACAATGCGTCATACAACTGGTCGTACCCTGTTTGTAAGCGCAAGCGTGTTTTCAATTCCTCAGGGGAATATGTTTCTCCAGGTTGCTGCAGGAATCCTAACTGCTGAAGCCCTTTTAACAAACCGCTACTACCCAGTCGAGCCAAATCCTGCAAAGCTCCTTGATATTGCAGTAGCAGATTGTCAACTGCCAGGGGCTTCACTTCCAGTTCCGAGACAGTGGTTGCCTTTGCCTTTGCCGTTCCCGGCCCTGGATACCAGTAAGATTTTTTGGCGAAAGGATAAGTCGGTAAGCTAATACAGCGCCCTTTTTGGCCCAACTGCCTCTGAGATAGTTTCGTCCAATCAATATCTGCACCAGCAACCCAACGCTTAGCTAACTGTTCATGATCCGCAGTGGCTAATAATGCTGAGAGACCATATTCATCATCGCTATCCGACAAATCTTGATGCTCATCGACCTGTCCAACAAAAAGACCATTCGCTTCCAATACTCGGTGCGCTTCAGCTCCGGCATCATCAACCGTTTCACCATGTATCAAGAAAGTATGAAGTTTTCGAACAACATCAGCTTTTTCCCTCACAATAAAAGCCACACGGTCTGACATAGATTCGCGCCCGGTTTGTAAGGTGTAAGCGAAGTCCTGCAGCGAAATTTCGTCTTGGTACTTTTCCCAAAATGCTAACATTTTCCCAGCATAGGCGATAAGCTGTTCACGACTACGGGCAGAAAGCTGAATTAGATAATCACCAGATGGTGAAATGCCATCAGCGGCAGTATTTATGTGGGCGGTTATTGGTGGCTCCTCAATAATGACATGAGCATTGGAACCACCCGCCCCAAAGGAACTGATAGCAGCTCTTCGAGGCCCTTTATTCTGATTGACATTCCAAGAAGCCAAGTTCTGTTGAATAAAGAATGGAGAGTCATTGAACTGAATTTTTGGATTCGGGGTTTGCGCGTGCAAGGACGGCGCTAACATTTTATGCTTCATCTGTAACAGGATTTTTGTCACACCTGAAATACCAGCTGCTGCATGCAAGTGACCAATATTCGACTTCACTGACCCAAGAGAACACCAAGGCTTCGTTCCTCCCTGAGCCACATCATCACCGATCCATGCCTGACGCAAACCTTCAAATTCAATCGGGTCACCCAATGCGGTGCCCGTACCGTGAGCTTCGAAATAGTTGATAGTCAAAGGATCTATTTTGGCATTCTTAAGCGCTGTTCGAATTAGTCGCGCATGTGCTTTGGGATTAGGCACAGCATAACCGTTGGTTTTACCCCCATGATTCACAGAGCTTCCTTTAACAACGCCATGAATAGTGTCACCATCCTCCAACGCTTTATTCAGCGGCTTCAACAGCACAGCACCAACACCTTCTCCGGGAACAAAGCCATCAGCCTTTTCGCCAAAGCTATGGCATTTCCCTACGGGGGATAGCATCTGGTTCTGGCTCATTCCGATATATTGCTGAGGATGGATATTGAGCGACGCTCCACCTACCAGAGCCATCTTGCACTCATCATTCCTCAGGCTGATACAGGCCTGATGGATCGCACTGAGCGAAGAAGAGCATGCCGTATCAACAGGGTAGCTGGGGCCATTCAAGTTCATCACATAAGACACCCGGTTAGCAATCGACCACATGCCACCACAAGGCGTGCAATTATTACCCTTTTCCCATTCCTGCGGCCCCCATAACGAATAGGCGTAACTACTAATACCAGCGAAAACACCGACATTCATGTCACAGCTTTGTGAAAGTTTTTTCCGGGTATAACCAGCGTCTTCAAACGTTGACCAAGCGGTTTGTAAAAATAACCGTTCCGTGGGATCCATTAACTTGGCCTCACGTGGAGAAATATTGAAGAAGGGCGCGTCGAAACAGTCAATATCTTCGAGAAAGCCGCCCCATTTACCATACATCTTTCCGTGCATCGCTTTACTGCGATCCGAATCAAAGTAAGTATCAATATCCCAGCGATCGCTAGGGATAAGCGTAATTGAATCCTTACCTCCCTTGAGATTTTCCCAAAAAGATTCAAGGCTGTCAGCCTCAGGGTAGATACCACTAACCCCAATAATGGCGATATCATCAGACAACTGATTCGATACTGGTTGTAGGGGCAATCCACGCTCCGTGGTAGGAGTGCTTTTCATTGTGTTAGCAGAAACGTGCAATGGATTATCCACTAACAGCGGTTGTTCTGAGGTTTTTCGAGTACTTAGGTATTCAGCTAGAGTGCGTAAATCAGGATACTCAAACAACAACGTCGCAGGCAAAACACCAAAGCGTTCAATCAACTTATCATTCAAAGCCATGATCATCAGCGAATCGAAGGCGAACTCATCTAAGCTACGTTGAGCACTTATCTTATCAAGTGGCAGGCGAGTCACTTCGGACACACAGGTTTTTAGGAACTGGACAATCGTTTCCCGTGTTTCACCTAGGGTTTTCTGCGTAAGTGACTTGGGCGCTGACGCGGCTAACCGAGCCGACGGATTATGAAATACTGGATTAGGGGGCGTTATCGAAGTGGATGCCAATTTGGGTGGCACTGACTCTGAAGAAGCCCTCGACTGACCCACCGTTTCCGCAAGTCGATAGATATCGCTGACTGCAGATGATTGCTTTCTACTGGTCTCTGTAATCAGGGACTGAGGTTGCGTAATTCCCTGACTATCAGCGCTACTTTTGCTCACTGTTGGAGTAAAAGTAGATTGCACGATTGGCTGCCTCTCCATTAAGTAATCGGCTAAGGCTGCCAAATTAGAATATTCAAACAACAACGTAGCAGACAAAGCGCCGAAGCGTTCAATCAACTTATCATTCAAAGCCATGATCATCAGCGAATCAAGGGCAAACTCATCCAAGCTACGCTGAGTACTTATCTTATCAATTGGTAAACGGGTTACTTCGGACACACAGGTTTTTAGGAACCGGACAATCGCCTCTCGTGTTTCACCTACGGCCTTCGCGGTAAGTGGTTTGGTCATTGATGCAGCTAATCGATCTGATGATTTATGGAACACTGGATCCGGAGTCGTGGCCGAAGCAGGAGTCAACTTAGATCGTACATCCTCTGAAGAAACCCGTTTTGACTGACCTACCGTTTCCGCTAGCCGATAAATATCGCTGACTGCCGACGATTGAGTTCTACTCTTCTCTGTGGCCTGAGCCTGTGGAAAAGATACGCTACTTGTATTGACTGTTGGCGATAGCGTCGTTCCAGATACCATTGGCGGGGCTGGCTGCTTATCGAACAGGTAGTGGCTCAAGGCAGCTAAGTCAGCGTATTCAAAAAATAACGTAGCAGGTAAATCGCCGA
>WLWI01000424.1_pt1 | contig 41079 bp, 41 predicted proteins | sample 6701501 | NCBI WGS metagenome assembly WLWI01 (sample SAMN12718690, study PRJNA515312) | sponge metagenome | isolation source: marine sponge | host: Mycale hentscheli | place: New Zealand: South Island, Marlborough, Capsize Point | collected 2014-11-01 | reverse complement strand
GAAACTTCGCTATAGCAAGTATGCCATCTTTATCCAAAACCGATGCCTTGGGTCTAGCACCACCAAGTGAGGATCCGGGTGCTAGTAATAATTGGAGTAGTTCATTTTCATCTTCGTCCGCTATCACACTTTCTGTGGCAGCTAGCAGTTGTGGTAATTCTATTATTGGCGGTATTGACCTATTGCCACTTGCACTAAGGAATGATTCGCCCGGTTCATTGGTAAACCTGAGCGCCCCTTGTCTGGTGTGATCATTTACTTGTAATAGATAGTCAAGTTCATTCAGCGTTTTCACAGGTCGTGCTTCATTGTGTGCTATACGACGTTCATTTCGTTTCATTAAAATGCGCCCCCATCGATCGGGGGCTGAATCTCCAAGTGCGCCAAATAACGATTTTCCCTTTGCAGTGTGGTGTGTTCCTGGATCGAGTATTAGTGCGGGTTCTAACGCGAATCGCTCGGCATATTGCAACCAGGCATCGTCGTATTTAAAAGAGGCGCTTTCTCTTCCTTGTCGAACACGTGTCCACAAATGTCCCACAGGTAAAACCACACCATGGAGATCAATGTAAACCCAGGCTTCTTGATCCATCAGGAACTCTTTTTACGTTTTGCTTTGTGAATACGCTGAGGAAGCCATTCATCAGCCAGATCTAAGCCAACTTCGTCATGACGTACATCAGCAAGCTCACTCAACCTGTCAAGCAGCCCCAACACGAAAAGGGCAGTGGTAAAAGTGCCTATGGACACGCCACTATCTCCTTTTTCAAGATTTAACAGGGTGGTTCGTGTAATCCCGCATCGATCCGCCATTACCTGGGTAGGGATGCGTCGACGTCTACGCGCATCTCGAATATCACGACCGATTTTGCGAAGGGCACGTACTACCGGAATCGGGACTGTATAATAGATTTTCATATTTAATGTCTAATAAAATGGACAAATAACGGTATATCGTTAATTATTCTGTACGTTAATAATATGTCCCATTCAAAATAACAAAAATTTCAATTAATGTCTATTTTATTAGTCATTAAACATGTTATTGACTAATATTCTTGCCTTTATTTTCTAGAGCAGTTTCACCGGAAGCTGATATTAAACAGGGAAATCATCGAATGAGTCTGCATCAGGCTGAATTATGAGTATCTGATACATGGTCCATCCTCAGTCATACACTGGTTAACATATTCTGTTGGTCAACACATAAAAAGCACCATGTATCAGATACTTACAGAATATTTCGCGTGTTTGTTACGCTAATAAAAGGTATAATGTGAGCGTCTAAATTCAATGGAAATCAACTGCATGCAGACGCCGCCTGAGGTCTTAAGAGTCGACCTGGTCAATACCTTGAATGCATTGTCAAATCAGCTCCAACAGTTCACCCATCAACTGTTAGAACCCGGTAATTTATCCTTACCGAGCTACATAGTGAATACAGACGGCGAGTTGGTGGATCGTGAAGATGCAAGTCAGTTTTTCAATAAAATCGAATATGCTAACGGGCAGGGTGCCAATACTACGCAACGGCTTTATGGCTACCTCGGTGTCACACCGGATATAGTTGTTCAATCGGAATCAATTAATCGTTTGAAACAAGATTTAGCCTCACTATTTTCCAGAGCGAAACAATATCGAGTGACACCAAGGCATGCTCCTGAGAATGGGTCTGTAGAATTGGTGACAGCGACCCTGGCGTCTATGGGCCGTGCCCGCTTGCAAAAACAGCAGGCGACGCGACTCATTCAATGTACATCTTCACAAACACAAACATTATCCTTTTTTTGGGCGAATGTCCGACGGGTAAAAAAGATCAGCATAGAGGAAACTCGACAAAGACTTCGCCGTTATGCAGATGATCTTTTCTATCAAGCAGAGTTTTCTGAATTAGATAAACTCGATAACACAGAGAATCTGGCTGAAGTATCCGTGTTACCAAAGCAGGTTCGGGTAAATATTGGTTATCTTCATTCTGGAGAGCTTCGACGTCTTCAACGTTCTTGTTCCTTACCCATATTGGTACCAATGACTTCTTCCAATGAGGCACCTTTAGTTAACCCCCTCGTGTTTGATTACGACCCAAGACCATCCTTACCGCGCTCGGATAAGAAACTTGAATCAACTCCATTGTTTACCTTGAATCAGTTCAAATATTATCGTTATCTCGAATCTGTCACTGTTTAAAACGGAGTAATGTTGACAGCGCGCGAAGCGCACTTCTCCTGAATCGATTAAACACGAGGTTGTTTTAATCCTGATTACTTATGACTACACTAAGATTTAAGAAATAGAGCACTATGCTTTTTTTCTATGTCCCTTGAGGACATTTGTTATTTGTTAATGACCCGCAGGGCTGAAATATGCCCATACGGGTGTATTTCTTCCTGGCTAACTCAACAAGGAGAAATGCAATGAAATATATTTTGATATTATTAGTAAACTTGACTCTGCTATTTAGTCTTCACCCTGCCTTTGCGGAGAGTGTTCTCGATACGGCAAAAAATGAGATGTTAATTTGCAACTTACAATCTGCCAAGAGGGAAGCGATACAGCGTGGATATGATCATGTCAATCAGCGTAAGAATCGCCATCACTTAAGTGTTGAGCAGGAAGTAAAACGAGTAAGTGGTCGTTGTTCCTTACGTGCCATCGACTATGCACTCAACGTGAGACGCTTACTAAAAAAATAGATTCACTTTATTAACAATCAACAATAAGGCGGTCTTCCGGGATCGCCTTTTTTATTACGTCTTTACGATTGGATCACTACTATCCTCCTGCGTTGACTCTCAAAAATGATATAGCTCACTCTATCGCCTTGGGCGTCAAGGTCTACTCGCCAGGCTGCGTTCCACCTGGACACCAGCTCAAGCGAGCCAATTTATCACCTCAGTCAACGCAATGGAGGTGATCTACATGAACAATTCTGAAAAGAACTACGACCTGTTCCCTGACAGTCCAAAATTGGCCACCTCACAGTATGTGGCTGACGCCGAGGGGAATTACCAGTTTTTAGACGCAGTACCACCGGGTGCCATTATTAACCTGGCGTTTCAGATCATGGACAGGCAGATTCGTAGGGAGAGTCTGTCAAGCCCGGAGGATACTAGACAATATTTGCGCTTACGTTTAGGTACACGTGAGTGTGAATATTTCTCTGTTGTTTTTATGGATAATCGGCATCGCGTAATCGAAATCGAAGATATGTTTCGCGGCACCATTGATGGGTCGTCGGTTCATCCTCGTGAAGTGGTTAAATCAGCGTTATTGCATAATGCAGCAGCGGTTATTTTCGCACACAATCATCCATCTGGTGTCGCCGAACCAAGTCGGGCAGATCAATCTATTACAGAACGCCTGAAAAAAGCGCTTGCCCTGGTTGACATACGTGTTCTCGATCATATAGTAATCTCCTCAGCTGAGACTGTATCATTCGCAGAACGAGGTTTACTATAGACAATTCTGTCTTCTCGTATATCGTCGATGCCCCACGGATTATCATCTCCTTGTTTATTTTGAGTACACTTTAATTACACTGATTATGTCCAATTTATGGGCACATTGTTGTTAAACCCAACGGGAGCCATGTCTCCCGTTTGGGAAGCAGGCTCTCCTTAATTATTTAGGAGGTATATCATGAACAATAGTCAAATTGTACTGGATGGTTATATTGTTTCCTGGGTGGACGAGCATGGCGACATCCGCAATGACGATCGATGCAATATTGATGAAGCCAGATCACTGGCTGCATCGGTGGTTGATCATTCTATGGGGCAGGTAATTATCCTGGGTTTAGATGGTTGTTGTTACGATTGGTAATACAGAGTGCCTACAACAGTTAAAGCCCTCTTTATAGAGGGCTTTTTTATGTCTTGAAATCAGGCCCATGTTCCACCACATTCTAGACTTATGAACGTATTGTTAAGTAGAAGTGTGCTGTAATAATATCTGCGATATTATTGCTAAGATATATATAATCTTGCGTTCAACAATACTTAAAAGGTTTCTACTAATTTGAGTGTAGATAATGTACCTGAAACCCAACGATTACTCCTGGGGCGTCATATTGTCGATGGTGCTACCATAGAAAGTCTTTCAGAAAAATATGATTTGGCAAATACTGAAGTAGAGGACAGCTGGTTATATTGTCGTGAAAAGCTTTCCCGTCATTTTGCCACTCGGGATAAATGTGATTATCATCTTTATGATAAAAGTGAAATTCTGGTAAGAGTAACGGAATGCTTGAACTTACTTTTGGAATGGCGAGAGCAGTTACTGAACAAGGAAAAATTAGACAAAAGCGAAATACCTTCGTGAGTTGCCCAAAATGCTATTACATTCCCCTGGTTAAACTACGCTTAACGAAATAGTATTAGTACCTGTAATATTTTAAGAAAAAAGATATTGTTTAATAAAATAAGAAGTTAGTATTACCATACCAAGTACTACAGTTAAGTTGAGTAACTGCAGTACAACAAAACGTTTTTTTGTCAACATACTACGAATATTTATTTTTACTATTTCACCCATAAAATTATATCTAAGCTGAATATGTTGGATTTGACCAGACGTTAATTCAAGTTTATTGATGTAAGGATTAGACTTTATAGCAGGAATTACACTATTATCCTGAAGATCAAATATTTTACATTTGTCAAAAAACTTCCCCTCCATTTTTAATAGATAATAGTTATTATCTTCTTCAATATATTTCAAATTTGTACCGTGAGAAAGCAGTAGTTTGAAATATGGGGTAAGGATAAATGCGATACTCTTATATATGCATTCTTGTGATTCAGAAAAAATATATTTAATAAATTCCACTAAATGAGACATATCAGGAAATAGTCCCAACATTTTTTAATACATTATTTACAAAGTCATCATATCTATCCGGGTTTCTTGACTGCATAACATTCAAATGACGTTGCATGCCCTTAACAATATTGTCATACCAGTCAACATTCTCCGTTTCATCGGAAGATTTGATTACCGGCAAATAAAAATCACCAGGGCGTAATTGATGCTGTCTGAAAAGATCTTGTTGTTTAGTATCTAAATAACCAATTTCAGTACTATTTTGTAATTCGATATAACGAATCAGCGTTAATGACGTCGTTATGCAAGCTTCTGAGTAATTGGCCCATAATTGGGTATCACTATTTTTATGCACTTGTACTAGATTAGATGTTTTAATGACTTCTAGATGGAACGGCGTATCAAGAGCAAAATAGTAAAATGTATTAATATCATACAATAGAAAACCGATTAAGAAGTAACCTCTATCTGTTGTTGTATAGCTTCTCATTGGTGTTTGATCAGTTGCGACTATATTATAACGGGCCTTCATCAATCTATGCTTGGTCAGCCTATCTATTGTTTGGTCCACTATTTCCTGCTTGTATGAAAAATATTCACACATTGCTTGTACCAACTGTTCTCTGGTATAGGCTCTTTTGTAACATGCTTGTAGCAGTCGAAGACCACACAAACCATGCCATACCTGATTACTCGCTTCACCATGAGGAAACCAAAGCAAATTCGGAGTAAAATATTTATCTGAGGTATAGTCATAAGCCGTATTCAAAGCTGAGTCTATATACATATCACCACCCAGAATTAGAGCCTCACTCAGTATATATTCGTTTCGTATTTTCTTACGCTCGACAGATAACTCGTTGTACTTAAAGGCGCTAATAAAGCCTTGTGAGAAACTCCTGAGATTTTTATGATAAAGAACATCTATTGATCCTTCACTTTTATCTCCAGGTATTAGACTGGATAATTTTCTAAAATAAGAGTTTGTCAATTTTATAAACTCTGCTTCCAAACCCTCTAATGTTGATCTGTGTTTATTAAAATGACCAGGATCAACTGATATTAGTGATGATATAATTTGTTTGAAGTAGTTCCTTGGTTTTGATGCTACCCATACCTTTCTTTTCAATATTCTTTTGAGAGATAGTGGTTTTATATTCATTTCCCGACGTGTCAGCTGAAACCCCATCGGATACAGTTTCTTTAAATGCGAAAGCGTACTCTCCCGAATCGTTACAATAACTTTTCGTGCATATCGCAAGGGATGGTCGTTTGGAACGACAAAGGGCCTGAGTTCTTTTAAGAATCTGACGTAAGATTCATAATCTGACTCAAAATCTACATTGTCAATCCCATCAAATATGATTAAAAATTCTATGCCAGAATTAGCTATATATATTCGTATTGACTCAAACAATATGTCAATATTCTCATATAAATTTGAATTTACTATATCTTCGAATATCAACTTGTCTAAATCTTTACGCCCCTTTCTTATCTTGATATCTTCTAGCAACGCTTTAAATTCTTTTAATAGGTTAGAGGGAAGAATATCACCTCTACTAAATTGAGGGCTTTGTGCTGTGGTCAGCAATGTTTCAAAGAAGGAATTATTTTTATCTTCCTGAATTTCTTTAAAGATATTGTTAGCTTCACCTTTAAGCGTGACATAACATACCTGGACTTTTAAAAACTTTTCTATTGTCCATTTTTGTTTATCCTTTTCAGATAAACTACCCCATTTTAAGTACACTTTAGAAGCATCAATTCTATACCAAACAACAGGATCTGTAGCGCTTAGTTCCATCTCTTCGGTGTGAATATTTAAAAATTGATTCAGCGTAAATGTTTTTCCGATTCCTTTCTCCCCGGTAATGTATGTCACAAAAGGATCGGGAGAATTAATTGTTGATAATAATTTCTTCATGCCTATTTTGGTATTCAAATAGGCTGCTGAATCATAAGGATTCTCAGCGAATACGAAAACAGAACTTAAGGCTTGTATCACAGCTGATTTCGATGGGTTAGCGGGTATCCAACTGAATATATTATCTATATATTCGAAAAACTTTTGTGCTTTATCATTGACGTAGTTATCGATGTTTCTCGATCCAATGGTAGTAGAAATAGCATCATCATCAATAGGTCGCTCATAAGTAGTACCAACATTATTGGAGATAGGGGATAAGTAAAATAAGATGTGCTGAACGAAATAGGATATGTGAGTCGAAAAGTAGTAATTATGCTCTACACTATTTTTATTATTAATCTCAGCAATTACTAAAAGCCTTAGCACTACAGCTGAATTGCTCTAATGAGAGAATATTATATTCTGGCAATGTACAGCTGTACATATACTCAATATGGGGTATAGCTCATATACCTCATATAGGTGACATCCCTATTAGGACGAAAGTATCATTCGGTACAATACAGGCATTAACATGCTTAACGCTGGTGTAAAATTGCTGTTTTTATGATCCGTAACTTAAGAATGAATTGGTATAATTCGATATCGTAGAGGTGTTATAAGGTAGATGACAATATCAGACTGGATAGCTTTGTTTGCATTGATAATTTCGCTGTGTAGTTCTACTTTCACCATTTTGCTGTGGAGGAAACAGTCCAGAAGGGATCATGCTCAGTACAAAACTACACTTATGCACAAAGCCTTATCAATATCTATCGATATGAACATACAGCAAGAACGATGCAATGCTATTTTAAATCGCTGGAATGCTCAGAAAATACTATTCACGGAAAACGACATGATTCAGATTCGAAACAGCATGACTACTCTTCAACAAAAAGAGGAAGAATTGAGGGAATTACACACCGATTTGCAAACAAAGGAATATGAAGATATCCAGCTTCAGAATATAGAGCGCAATCTGAACTTTCATACTGAACATTTGAAAGGACATCTCGATGCCCTTACTAAAGTTGAATCGGCTATTCTTCTGAATTCAGAAAATAAGTAAAATATTTTGTGTGTTTCAATATCGGAGTTTTAACCAATGTAAATTTTTACAATCAGTAACCAGTTTCTTTCTGATGTCGAAAAGCGAGTACATAAACCACTTCAGTATCGGGTTCGTGGTGGTATAAAGCCACATAGCCTGAATCTCCAAATCCGATAACCAGTTCTCTGAACTCTGGCAGTTCCTCAAGCGGTCGGCCAATAGCAGGGGTCGTTTCCAGGAGTGTGAAGTGTCGCTCAATAGTTTGTCCAGCGCGTCTGGAGGCTTGTGGATTTTTTTCTGCCAGGAATCGTCGGCAGTGTTCTAATCCCTTCGCCGCACTTTCCGTGATAATTACTCGTGGCACTGAGATATTTCTGTTTCTTTATCAGTGCCCCAAGTGTTTAGCCAGTCACGTACTTCCTGGTTTGACAGGTGTCGTCCTGTTTCCTGATAAGTCGTCCACGATGCTATTGCCTCCTGTTTGAATTTCTCTCTCGCTTCTTCGCGTTCAACGTAATCACGAATTGCTTCACGCATGATCCAATGTGCCGAGCGATGCCGTGTGTTAGCCAGGTGCTGAACACGACTTTTCAAATCATCATCAAGTTTGACTGACGTGGCCATAAACGAAACCTCTTTTATTACTGGGTAGTACCTTTAAATACTATAGTAAAAGAGGTACTTAGGGCAATAAATCCTACACTGATATTGATCCTTGTCGTCCACTATAAGTTAAATCTAACTATTGATACTTGGTACTATAATTCTTTATATATCAAATAGTTAATTTTGTGATTATAAAATTCGGTATTGCCCTCACTCTGATACCTATTTCCCATATAATCCCCGCACAGCGAATCTGAGGCAGTTGAATTCATCTGATTGCCTGTGCACGGTCTTCAGTCAAGATTGAGATTATTTAGTTATTTCTAACGTAAATTATCAAGTTTAGCTTGTAACCAGTTATCTATTAGATAATTCTTGCTTCCTCATTAATGTCCTGTAATAATAATTACAGGACATTTTTGAACAATAAACTATTTATGGCAACAATTCCTATTCCCATCTTTGGTAATAAGGATCAGGTTAAGCTACTAAGCTTCACTGGTAAGTTCCTCGATTACCCTACCGAAGATATTCAGATGGCCGCCCGCTTCCTGGAAGCGTATTCGAATGGTAGCCAGGAAACTTACGCAAGCTATCGTCGAGATGTGGAGAAAGTACTGCATTGGTCCAATCTAATTGCTCATCTTACGTTGCAAGACTTATCACCGCATGACATCGATAACTTCATCATGTTTTGTCGTAAACCACCGGACACCTGGATAGGTATTACCACCGTTCCACGTTTTCTTCACAAAGATGGTGTGCATACCCCAAACCCGAACTGGCGACCATACGTCGTTAAGGTAAGTAAAAGTAAATTTAGAGACGGTGAGAAACCTACGGCAAACAGATATACCACACAGCGCTCAACTGATGCCGCCGTATTCAGAAGTTTGAGTACATTTTTCGAATACCTGATTGCGGAAGAGTTTGTCTCTAACAACCCGGTAAAACGTATTCGACAAAAATCACGTTATATAGAGCCCACAAGTTCACACAAAAGCATTCGTCGACTGACTGATCTGCAAATAGGCTATTTAGTCGATACCGCAACTAATATGGCGGACGCAAATCCAAAACATGAACGTACTCTGTTCATCATCGTATTACTGTTTGGTTGCTATCTACGCATCTCAGAACTGGCTGATTATGATGGAGTACCGCCTGCTATGAATAATTTTTTCCGTGACCATGATGAACATTGGTGGCTGCGAGTACACGGTAAGGGAAATAAAACGCGTGATAAAGCAGTAAGCGATGAGATATTGGGATCAGTGAGGCGATTTAGACAATACTTAAAGTTGACCCCTCTCCCCTCCCCTGATGATAATACGCCACTAATACCCAAAGGAGTTTCTGCAATAAATGCGATCTCTAGTACCAGGCAGATAAGACGCATTGTTCAAACCGTATTTGATCAGGCCCATAGTTCGCTTGTTGCCGATGGGTTAACTGCTGAAGCGCATGAACTCCAGACTGCAACAGTACACTGGTTACGTCATTCCGGTATTTCCGTTGATATACGGCGTCGACCGAGAGAACATGTACGCGATGATGCTGGGCACGTATCCGCGATGACAACTGACAAGTATATCGATGATGATCGTCGTGCGCGTTCCGAAAGCGTCAAGTCGACGTCGTTATCTGAATAAGGTGTCACAATACGGATGCTAGAGTGCAAAAATTATATAGTGCTCCAATGAGATTATGAAGAAATTGATTGCCCGCTCTTTATAACGAATGATCAAATCATTTATCTATACATACCAGTAAATTTCACTTATCTATAACTGCAAGGGTTAAGTGAAAATTCTGGTGTGAATTGTAACTTTTCTGTATGCCGTTATATTTGCATTGATTAGCTTGATACAGCTATTACCAACATAAATAGCATTATTACAGATGAAATATAGAAAAATAGCTGCCCTAGATTATGGTTAGATACATGCTCTTCTTTTATTCGTTCTTTCAATCCCATGACTTCAGAATCACTCAAATTTTCACAATGAACACAAGCCTGTTTTTTTCTTGGGTAGCGAAGACCACACCGCTTACATTTTTTGGAAAAGCTAACCTTGATGGGTACCTGCATCATTATCGACTCCTGCCATATTAGTAAAAATTATGACATCCCTGTCATAAATCAATTTCGAACTAGTGCGAGATTAACCCTTCTTCCTCCGCACTCACTTCATGTACAGAGCCAGCATTAGTTTGTCCTGCTTTAACGTAAGCATTGGTAATTATACTCTCCAATTCACCACCAGCACCCGACACATGTGGCACCATGATGGTGTTTGATTGAGCACCAATTTCCTTCATCATGTCCGTATAATTCGTAAAATTGAGCAAAGCTATCACATCCATTGCAGTTACTCCGTGCTCCTCACTAGTAACTGACTCAATGGAGTCTCGCAATCCATCAGCGATCGCCTTACGCATCCCAGCGATACCCTCACCTTGCAATATACGACTTTGTTTATCCGCTTCGGCGTTTTTAACCTTTAATATCCGATCAGCCTCGCCAAGCTCTTCTGCAGCCATCCTTTCTCGTTTTGCAGTGTTAATCTTATTCATAGACTCTTTTACACCAGCATCTGGATCGATGTCCGTTAATAAAGCCGTTTTAATATGATATCCATACTGCGTCATGGTTTCCTGCAGTTCACGTTTCACCGCCTCGGCAATCTCATCCTTGCGAACAAATACCTGATCTAATTCTAGTTTCGGTATTTGCGCTCGTACTACGTCGAATACATAAGCCTCGATCTGCTCCAGTGGATTAGTTAGCTTATAATAAGCGTCATAAACGGCATCCTGGTCCGGTACCTGAAACTGCACTGAAACTTTCGTGTCCACAAACACATTATCCTTTGTCTTAGTCTGCACGGGCACGTCCAGCTGCTGAATCCGCAAACTTTCACGACTAACCACCTTTTCTATAAAAGGCCATTTAATTCTCAGTCCGGGGCGAACGGTACGAGCGTATTTACCGAAGCGCTCTATTACACCGACTTCTGCTGTACGGATAAGAAATAGGGCATCCCACAACATATAAATACAAAGTGGAATTGAGGCCACTAATAATAGAAATCCAAGTTCGTTCATGATTACCCTCCTTTGTTTAATGTGAATATATATTCACATTTATGAACCTCCTATGTCAAGTGATTTCGTTATTTATTATTCACATTTTGATGCTATAATTTACATTATCAGATATATTGATAACTTAATGGCTAATCTTATCAACACTCCCGAATGGCAGCATGTAGTCAAACGCCTACTGAAGTCCGAAATGGAAGCACACGGGTTGCGATATCGTGATTTATGTGTGAGGCTCGCCGAGCAATTCGGCACTATTCAAACCGAAGCTAATCTTCGCCAAAAGGTTGGAAAAGGGACATTGGGGGCACAACTATTCTTACAGCTGTTACTTGTTATGAATACACAGTCAATTGAATCCGCTCGGGTTAGAGCAATTTACAACGAAATTAGACAGAATAACTAATAATATAATTCAAAGCAGGAAGTGCCTCCGTTAACCATTGTAAGTCGTCAAAAGATCTGGGACAAAGTGCTCTAAAAGTTAAGAGAGACTTTTAATCATTATAGTCTTGTTTCATTGATTCATAGTAACGCCCATAATCGCCCTCATTTAGGCTATTTTTGAGGGACTTTCCGTCCTTTTCTTCGCCAGATCCGTTCCACCCGTTTTTGATTTGCCTGCCAGCCTTGTCGATTTAATAAGGCCGTCACACGACTTAAGTTATTTTCTAACTTAATCACTCGTACCGTTTTAAGGGGGCAGGTCACTCTGAACTAAACTCACTCGCCTCTTTAGTTCTAAAGAACTTGGTTTTGAGATATTAGGATAGTCCTCTACAAAAACGCCTTAATGAAAACGAAGTTTGACTATCTCCCTCACCTTTCTAATCCGATTCGCTGGTAAATCCGGGAAGAATTTCCCTCCGTTGAAAAGAAATCGCAAAATCCTTACAAAGACAGTTACCACGCTCTGAATCTCCAGAGGAAGTATTTATCAAGAGCTGGCAGTAATTAGCTGTTGGTTCTACTCCTCTGCTGTGGGGAATAAATCCATTGTCAATTTGTAGGTGATGACAGAGCGGACGCAATTCTGAGTCCAATGCTGTTTCTTTTATGTCGTCGTAGTTCCCAAGATTATAGAATGCCCTTTCCTAATTGGGCAATAGCAGATAGTTTTGTTCTCTAGCTTAGCTTTTCGAATTGCCCAGGCTACTGAACCAGCGAGAGAAATACAGGCAACTTCTTCTTCCCCCTGTATTATTGTTTCGTTTCCTGCTGTAAGGGTTCTAAACTGTAATCCTATGGTTTTGGGTTCAACCGGCACAGGCATGATGATTCCAACTGCCTTTTCATCGATATTTATTACTGGCACAGGTACCTTAGAGGGAAAAATCGGCAACTTATTACCATTTAGCTTCAACTCTTGAATTTGCTCGGGATATAGAAACGTCAATGTTTGCAATAATCGACGGTGATTAGCTAGACTGATCCTATCGATAGTATACGGAGATATTTTTCCAATTCTATTGAAAAATTGCATATGGAGAATGTAAATTACCGCATATGTGATATGGATACACAAATCATTTTGCTCTTCCGCTTCTTCGAACCAAGAAATATCGCCTTTAAATGTGGCAGTAATATTAACATCAAGAAAGTCTAAATATTTGAATAGGAGTCGATCTAGATCAGGTCCAATGACACGATAGATATCGTCAAATTTCGTACATAGTTCTCCTCCATTGATGTATTTGAAAGCTTCCACGATTGGCCATCTAACTGCGTGGTCCCACAGTTTGCAAGCTTTGCGTAATTTCAATCTACCGACCTGTGATCGCGCCTGTTTCAGAAGTCCGCATTCTTCAATTCCAAATGCCTCAAGAGCAACCCTGACGCCAATTATGTGAGGAGCATTGGAGTCCATATTATTTTTCTTAAGCATATTGTCTAATAGTTCTAGAACGTAGTTTTCCATCGCTACATCGATTTTATCTCCCCTCCATATCCTAAGAAGTGCATCGCCTTCCATCAAAACGTTTAAGCCTCCAGAAATTGAATTTAATGAAAAGCTGATAAAATTATCCCAATTCGTCAGGTTTTCATTATTATCTGAATCGAGGCCTTTCTTTAACGCCTCCCTTGTAACCTGAATACGACCACTATGTGCAAATAGCAGAATTGGCCAGCCCATTGACTGCAAAAAATGAATGTACTCGTGCCCCACTACATAGTTTGAAAAATATTTCGATCCTCGTGAAAAATCTGTCCCTAAGACGAGGGATTGGTTTTCAATCATAAAATAGCTCCGATACCACTCTTTACCATCAACAGGAGCAAAAACCGAGTTTGGAATCATTTATTTAGATCACTATATTTATGGGTCACCACGATGACTTTAACGCTCCGCCCGATTCTTAAAATAGCAAATTGCCAAGAATTATTCCGCTATTATATATTGAGACATAAATTCAGAAATAATCAAATTCTTATTCTTCCTGTTAGGAAATCCACAGGCATAAACTTTCTATTTCTTTTTTTAATTAGACCAAAATATTGAGTCAAATTTAGAGATTGAATAATATAATTTTTGGCTCATAATTATGTGGATCCGACGAGAAAATAATTTCGATTAATGATTTTTATGCTATTACCTTGAAATACAACAAGGAGTTAAAGATTTGGGGGAACTCCCATGCTTAACTGAAAAAAACTCCCATCTAAAACATAAGTATGATTATTATGAAATGACTGAAGAAAATAACAAACCTAAGATACTTTATTCCTTAGTTGACCCTTCTACTGACAATGATACTCAACTCACACTTGCAAAATATCAACTAATCTATTCCATAGTTGGGCTATGTCTTGGATTAACCTCAATTATTGGAGGCATCTATTTATTCATAAAAGGTATATCCGGCTCCATGAGTTGGAGTGCAAATATTTTTGGAGCTAATTCAAACATTATTAATGCAGCACCAGGCGCTGTTTTATTTATCGTTGGGTTATTCATAGTACTTATTACACGATATAAATTTAAACATATAAAACGTAACTGAATCACGTAATTATGTGCTCCGCACGGTCGATTCCTAATTTCACCTGTCCATTGGCAGGCATTCGAACCTCCGATCCCCTGGTTCGTAGCCAGTTGCCACCCCTATTTCATTTTGTTTTATAAGCAAATGTTTTAAATAATCTTTTTTACCTTTCCTGTCTCCCTCGTGTAAAATTCACAGTAATCATAATGGTTGTATAGAAACGATCTCAAAGCACTTCAAGTACGTGAGAAGCCTTACCGTGTTTTTGAAAATGGTGCGGACATTGGTTTTGGTGCTCAGGTAATGAAACACACAAAAGTCTTCAATATCTCGGTGACTGACATTAAAACGATAATAGACCCAAACTGCATATTGAATGATCTCAGCTGGGAACCGATAGCGTTTATACATATTTCTTGACGTATTCATAACATCGCTATTGACCAAAGCCATCCAAGACACCAGTTAATTTGGCAATACCCGATTTTTTACATAATTTTTGCTATTAAAACGAATACATTAATATACCCGCAATGAAATACGAGAATATTATTAGATTTACCACAACATATTCTTTCGCCAGTTTTTGAATATCCAAATGAGCTGATACGCTAATATTGTTAGTTTTTTTCTTTGTAGGAAATCTGAATAAAATTAGTTTAGAAGAAAACGGCAAGTCCAATTCATATCTTTTGATAATAGAATCTACCCTATATTGATGTACTGCCCCATATATAATAAGTAATGAAAGGACACCAAAAAAGGTGTAGGGATGAGCATAGTACTGGATTAATAATTCCATATTAATGGTATTGCCATATTAACTTTATCGAACCATTGAAAACTAGCCAGCTAAACCTTAAATCGCCGCTGCATTTTTCCAGGACGCAAAGGAACGCAATCTGAATAATCGATACGTATCCGCTGATATTAAATGACGCCCCAGGTTGAATAAATTATACACTGCAGCATGAATGTTAAGGAAACGTTGTGCCTGTTTCACTGATTTAAACTGTCGCATCCCCCGCTCCCTTACCCGGGTTGGCTGATGAGATAGTTCAGCTCTGTTGTTAGCATATTGAGCGTTATCATGAATAGCTTCTGGGATAAGCTCGCGGTGCGCCACGTCATAACTTCTCAATTTGTCCGTGACAATTTTACGCGGCTCACCTTTGTGTTTCTTTACCAACCTTTTAAAGAATCGCTTAGCAGCTCTAGTATTACGCCGCTTTTGCAAAAACACATCGACGGCTTCACCATCTTGATCTATTGCTCGCCAAAGATAGTGTTGCTCACCATCAATCTTAATGAACACTTCATCGATAAAAAATGTATCTCCATATCCTTGATGTCTTTTACGCAGTCTGGCTGCATATTTCGCACCAAATTTATTACACCACAAACGAATCGACTCATGACTGACAACAACACCTCGCTCAGCCAATAAATCCTCAACATCTCTATGACTGAGATTAAAATGATAATAGACCCAAACTGCATATTGAATGATCTCAGCTGGAAACCGATAGCGTTTATACATATTTCTTGACGTATTCATAACATCACTATTGACCAAAGCCATCCAAGACACCAGTTAAATTGGCAATATCTTTCCGATGGATAACGATGACGTTTATATATTTTCATCCATCTATTATGTGATATTGATAGTTACCTTGTCAGTACCCATTTGTCTAAGTACTAAAAAAATGACAACTACATCAAAATCTAAAACATGCACAACCATTATCCAAACCTAATGTTCAAAACTATAGGGTTTATCGTGAACATAGAGTAGGCGAGTATTAATGTAATGAACCATTTTGCCTCTTCACTATGGACCATTGTAATAAGGAATTAAGGCGGGAGCTTCATCTTCTCCAGCCATTCTTAATTCCGAAAAATCATCAAATCCACTACCTGGCGCTACCAGTTCAGAATCAATAAGTAGCAATTGCAGGCCTTTTTCTTTCTGACTTTCAGCTAATTGATATATCTCGTTATAAAGTGAATGTACTAATTCAGGGTTTTCATCTTCGCTAATATTCTTAGTGGGACTGTCGATAACTAAAATAGTGGGGACAGGTAAGCCTTGATTTAATGCAACCGTATGAAGTGCAAGTGCGTAACAAACATTGAACAGCGTTTTTTTCCCTCCACTGCCTGTATCCCAATAACTCCATTCAATCTCGCCGTGAACAACAATGGGTCTCCAATTTCTCGGATCAATAATAATGTCGTCTTCATCTTCTACACCGGGAAAAGAAACCTCTAGCATAATATTCTTAAATTCATCCGCAATTAATGCGATATTTGCATCTGCTGCTCTCAATTTTTCGCGCTCTTGAATAACAGAATTTCGTAGTCTATCTATGCTCCCTTGCAAAGCTCCTGCTTCTTCTTCAAGACTATTTACTGCTTGTGGCATTAATTGTAATTTTTCTAATGAGTTTATTCTCTCGGATAACGTAGCAATTTCTCGTTCAGCTCCTCGAATACTTTCAATATATGCTGAATCATATCTAGCAAGCTCTTCCTGTAGTTGACGGTCCTGTTCTTCTTTACGGCTGACAGCTACCTTTAACTTACGTTCAGTTCGCCAAAGTTCGCTTTTTCGACGATTTATCGAATCTGCTATTTGATCTATCCTTTCATTCAAATCTCGTCTAAAAACCTCAAGTTCCAATGCTGATTCACCAGGATCATCCTCAGTATCGCTTCCACATAGTTTACAATGATGTACGCTCGTACGATGTGAAACGTCCACTCCACATTCTGGGCATCGCTTGTAATTTACACCTTCAAGTATTCTCAAAGCTTGATCTGTTCTTTCAGCCTTCGTTTTGGCGGTAATAAGCTCAGCCCTGAGAGCTCTTTGTTCAGACAGCATCTCTTTCGATTCAATAATTGCTTGATTTTGAATTCTTATCTCCTCGCCTAATTTTCGAAGTTCGTCACGCAATGTATCGGTTGGATGAGTTTGTACCATCCGATTTTTCTCTAATTCTGCCAGTCTAGCCTTCGCGTCATTAAGCTCCTGTTTCGCAGATGACAGTTGACTCTCCAAGTCTTGATCGGTATCAAGCTCAAATCTCGCGATGAATGCCCGAATCTGTTCCACAGCCTCTCGTTTACTTCTTTGTTCATCGTTCTTCCTCATTAGTTCAACTTCAAACTGACTGAGAAGTTCTGAATGTAATCCAGTGAAAAATCGCATTGCGTCCTGACTTTTCCTCCCTCGAAACGGATCTTCGAAGCGAAAAAATGAAGAATCTAAATGTGTTTGATCAAGATAGCAATAACGCCAAATATCTCGAAAACTCAACCGAATCATCGGTGAATCAGGATCGCTAGTTTTTTTCCTAACTTTTATCGGAATAACGTCACATAGATAGAAAATTAAATCACTTAAGTTGAATACATCTGCATCTATTAAAGGTTCATCTTGTGAATCAAAAGGCGCGTTAACTGACCCTATGTTATCGTTCGATCCAGACCACGTAACTCTCACACTTTGATTGTCGTTAGAAGCTCGTTCAAAAGTGCAATCATATCCGCCCAGATTTGCAGAAAGCTCAACAGAAACGAACTCTTGCTGTATAGCTGGAGTACGTTCAATATTTCCCCCGAAGCAATAATTCACCAAACGAGCTACTGTTGACTTTCCTTTCCCAATGGGACCATGGATAAACGTCACATCGCTTGAAAGATCAACTCTTTCTGTTGTTTGTCTTGTACGAACAAGGAGATAATTTAAATGTATCTTCATATTTGAATCGGAGAGTTAGATTTCAAAGATACAATTTCTGGAAAAGTATCGTAAATAAATCGCATCAAATTCGTTGCAGTCAGATTAAAGTGTCTTTTCAGCAAAATAGCTCGGCGATTGTATGATTCAAATAATTCGATTTGGGAAAGTAGTTTTGCTTGTTCTAAGCCTAATTCAGTAGCCATTATCACTACTTTACGTCCCTCTATGTTTACTTTTGCTAGATCCTTGGCTACTAATAAATTTAGAAATTCTCTATATCGGTGATCCCACGGCCCAAATCGATATCTCACCATTTCTGATTCCACACTAAATCGCTCGTGATCATCGAGTTGAACATTCTGAGTTGAGCGACCCCTCGCAGTAAGCGCTCTCTCCAACATTAGTGGATATCGTAACAAAAAATCCAATTTTGCCAATTTAGTAATACCTTCGATTGCACCTTCATCATTTCCTTCAGAAAAAGCCGAAAGCAAAATTAATAACCTTGCAGAATGTAGCTCCGGAGATTCTTCAAGATTTGCAATTATTTGAACAAAGTCCACTAATCATCTTCCCAGGGACTGTCAACACTCCACTGTATTTTGCATTCTGATGTCAAAGAGTACGCGAATCCGACTAAGTGTTCGATGCTGCACTTGTATAATTCATCATCTCCTGCAATCCTCTGTGCAAAGCGTAAATTCAATTCATCTAACATATCAATGCCAAATGGATTATCTTCATTTTTGGTTTTTTCAAATACCTGGGCAGCATCGCTAAGCACTAGAGAACGTATATGCCCATAACGCTGAAGACCATTTAATCGTCCATACTTCTTTGTCCATGCTATTCCTCGATAATCAGCTTTATCCCTTAAGTCTTCAGCTGAATTACACGACACAGCTGAAAAGCCACCCGCATCAAGTTTCTTCAGAAGCAAATCCCGTGCACCCGTTCCAGGTTCAACCAATGACTCCGGAGCCCCCTCAAGAATTGAGATTTCATCTATACCGACATCAAGTATTTTAAGTAACTTACTTTTATCTATTCGTTTCCTCTCAATCAGAGTTTTCAATTCCGACTCTTCTGGGTTCGAAATAATAGGTAAATAGGCTTGCAAAAGCTCTTCATGAGCCAACGATGATGCACGTCCACATTCCCAAGTCAAATAACTTGCAGCTCTACGTAAAGTTATGTAAAGAGCATCGGCAGCGCGAGGCCAAACATTCGTAAGTGTATTAATCAGTCTTGATTCAATATCAAGAAGTTTCGGCAGGGAGTCATCGGCCATTGTCTTGCATAGCACCGTAAATACTACATCCTTACTTACTTCTGCATATTTGGATATTCGGGATAGATATTTGAGTGCAGGTCCCGATAGATCGTTCACCGATGTTGCATCGGTAATTGTATTGAGGACAAATCGAAAATCCTGACCGTTTTTAGCTACGTACAGTGGATGATTTGTCAAATAACGAAATGACCGAAATCGACCTGGAAACCGTTCTTCTAGTTTTGCAAAGCGTATACATGAGTCTATTACGTCGCTGGACTTAATCGGATTCGTGTCTGATGCTCTATTTCGTGTTTTTACTTGAATTCCTGAAAATGAATCATCGCCATGTTTAATAAGTGTATCTTCGTGTTGCTCACAGAATAGTTCTTTAACACCTTCGGTTTCGTCCAGTAACAGACAGCAGAATATTGCGGACATTGTCCATTGATAGCGATAACGCCGAGCGATGTCATCGCCAGGATCTGTCGTCGAAGCAATTTCATCAGGTCCTGGTAACACGGGCTCATTCATTCCCAACCCATCCTTTTGTCATATTTACGAGGTATTGCCAAATTAGCCTTATTGAACCATTGAAAATTGGCCAGCTAAACCTTAAATCGCTGCTGCATTTTTCCAGGACGCAAAGGAACGCAATCTGAATAACCGATACGTATCCGCTGATATCAAATGACGCCCCAAATTGAACAAATTGTAGACAGCAGCATGTGTATTAAAAAATCGTTGGGCTTGTTTAACAGATTTAAATTTCCGCATACCCCGCTCCCTTACCCTGGTTGGCTGATGAAATAGTTCAGCTCTGTTGTTGGCGTTGTCTGCGTTATCATGAATAGTTTCTGGGATAAGCTCGTGGTGCCAATAAGCCTTCAATATCACGTTGATTGACCTTAAAGCGATAATCGAGCCACACAACATATTGGATAATCTCAGATGGGGATCGATATCTTTTGCACATAATTGATTTTGTCATTGGGAAATTGTCGCCGAATTGCAGTTAAATTGGCAGTACCCTTTTGACGACTTACAAATTATTAAATACGCCTGAAGGATCTCTGCTGAACGGTATTGCTGTCTTAAATTCAAATTCACCCATCATGTCGCTACCTCGCCCATAATAAAAATACCTTATTTCTTTATAGCCTAATTTACCAATTAAACCTTTCAAGTTTGATACGATATTCATGGGTGTTTTTTGATGAATCAGGACTAATACCGAAGGGTACTCGCCATAAGATGCATATAATTTATGTAGATGATTTAGGATATCTGGGTATGAGATAGATTTAGAATTAACTTGGTAAATCATTTCTTCATTAACAAAGTCAGTTGATACAGTGACATATTGGTTCTCAATTCCTCCCGCAGAAATGCATGACTGAAATAGTGCCATTAAAAAAAACACAAATACCTTTGATTTTTTAATTTTCAATAACACTATTATTCACCTGTATAACGTCTAAAAGTAGTCAACGGGTTAGTTAAAAATTGGCCTGGCGCTGGCGACGCATTGAATTCATGTGCACTCATATTACTGATACCTCCTTTCCCATCAGAGGTCATTACACCTGTATGGCCAGTTGCGCCGGGTACCGGAAGATTTGTAGGATATGCTGCAATATCCCCAGGTTTAACTTTTTCTCCTGGCTTTAATACTCGCCAATTAGGTATATCTGCATTTTTGTTTGCAATTTCACCAGCCGTTGGCGGACGAGTAGGATCACCATTTGGTTGTGGCACAGCCACTTCTGCAGGAGCCCCTTCTCCTGAAATTACATCATTTACAAATTTATTACATTTATTTGAATTTACCGCGAATTTACCTATTTTGCACGCAAAACAATAAAGTGTACTACCATCAAAGCCTCGAGCACTTGCATCAATTGCTGAACGTCTGGCAATATTTGCTGCGCTTCCTTCCACTAGTCCAGTAATGTCCATGAACTTTACGGGGTTGTTACTTACATATCTGTATGTATTGAACCCACCACTCAAACCAATTGGATCACTTGTAATGTACCTTCCCAAGTTTGGATCATAATATCGGAAGTAGTTGTAATGCAGTCCCGTCTCCTCATCAAAGTACTGGCCGGGGAAACGAATATTACTAGTAACAATCTGCGTAGTAACAGTCGCCTCTCCAAACGGGTTATAATCCGCCTTCCACACAATCGTCTGTGCCCCATCCGATATCTGCTGCGGCGTACCCAAATGATCGTTGTGAATAAAATTAATACTACTATTCTCGATTAGCGCGAGAGGCTGTCCATCCAGGTACACATATTCAACGATCGTGTTACCCGCAAAATCAAGCTCAGCAATCAACTGACCACTCTGGTTATAGTAGAAATAAGTCAGTGCGTTCCCATCCTTCTTCACTCGCTCACCGCGACCGTTGTAAGTGAACGTCGCGAGTGTGCTAGCACCGATACTGGCTTCTTTTAAACGATTGTTGTCACCATAACTGAACTGCATATCCGTATTGTCCGTTGTGTTACCGTTCGCATCATAGCTATAGGTGCGAGTGCTACCGTTATCTGTTTGGTCCAGTTGATGACTGTCAATCGCATAGCTATAGATTTCAGCCACGGTATCAATGGTTTCGCTCAAACGATTACCAATTCCATCGTAGACATAATCAATGTCGCCATACTGACTGATCGCATCAGTCAACCGATTTAAAGTGTCATAGTCCAGAGTCTGACTACGTGTATTATCAACGAGGTTGGTAATATCAGTGATATTATTCGCAGTATCATAAAGGTAACCCAAGTCCTGATGCGTCACACCATTCATCGTAAGTATCTGCGTGAGGCGATAATCTAAATCATAAGTTTTACTCTGTATTAGGTTATTGCCATACATCATGTTATACATTGGCCCAAACGGTTCATACAACACATTGCTGCTGACAGTATCGGTCGTGCCTTGCGTCGTTGTCACGCCATCGATTTGTCCCAGCACATTACGACTATAATCAAGCACACGGCCACTCGGGTTGGTCATCTGTATCAACTGATCAGCAACATTATAAGCGTAGCTAGTGGTGGCGACAATGCTATCAATAGTACTTATCTGGCTGGTCAAATTACCCCTGCCATCGTAAGCATAGGTCGTCGACCCCGCCGCATCGCTCATCTGACACAATCGACCCACACCATTGGTACAGCTGTCGTAAATAAAGCTGACATTCTGTGTGATATCGGGATAACTGATATTCGTGAGTCGATTTAAGGCATCGTAACTAAAGCTGCTAATGATACCCCGCGCATCTGTCTGTTCGATACGATTGCTGGCATGATCATAATCAAAGCTGCTAATACCTGTGTCCGGGCTTTGTTGTTGCAGCAAATCACTGAACGCATCATAGGTGTAACTGGTAACGAGGCCTTCAGCATCTGTGACACTCGTGAGATTGTCTCTCGCATCATAACCGAAGGTGGTAATACCACTGTCGGCATCCGTCGATGTACTCAAACGATTCAGCCCATCAAAAGCCTGCACGGTTTGTTGATTGAGACCTGTTGGATCAACTGTAATCGTCGTTTGATTACCATTCGCATCATAGCCAAAGGTCGTCGATTGATTCTCTCCACCAATACTCTCTATCAAACGATTCAAACTGTTATACACGCGGCTTTGCGTACGGGTGATAACATCCAATGGGTCTTTCACATCTTCCAGAGTTCGATTACCCAAGTCGTCCAGTGTATATTCAATTCGGTTGCCCTGGTTATCTTCGACCGCGGTCAGACGTTGCGCTGCATCGTATTCATTCAACAAGAAAGCACCATTCGCTAAGGTCGTCTTCGTAATATTGCCCACACCATCATACTCGAAGGTCGTGACCTCTCCATCCACCGTCCGACTTAACAGACGACCACGTGCATCGTAGGCCAGGGTGCTAGTGACGTTATTCACATCTAGGATAGTTAAGGGGCGTCCATGAGCATCATGAGAGGTAATATTTGTTTCATGACCGAGTGCATTTGTAGTCTTAGTGAGATTGCCCTGCACATCGTATTCAAACGCGGTGATATCGAAGACATCAATTCGCGGGCCATCAATAGTCTCAACTAGTCCTAGCCCGTTGTAGGTCATCGTCGTAGTCTTTCCTTCATCAACGTCAAGCACCCCATTGCCATTTACATCCGGGTCAAGACTGTCCGGTATACCGTCCCCGTCCAAATCAGGGGGTGTATCATTTGCATCAAAGGGATCAGAGCCTGATTGTATTTCAAGATCATTACTGAACCCATCACCATCAATATCCGGGTCAATATTATCACCTACCCCATCACTATCCGTATCGAGCGCAGTATTACAGGGATTCGGACGCGTGATGCTCGTGCTGGTCAGTGCCGCTTCCAAGGCATCGAGCTGTGTACACAAGATATCCGTATTGCCCGCCAGAAACAGGGTTGAGAGCTGTGTCAAATTCATCATTGAATTCACATTCGTGAGTGAATTCGCGTTTACACGTAAATGCACGAGTCCCGTATCACCGGTCACATCAATCGAGGTCAGCTGGTTCGTATAAGCATAGAGGTTCTTAAGACTGGTCAAACCAGCAAGACCCGTGAGACTCGTCAGTTGGTTGTTGTGCACATACAAAGTCACCAGGCTACTCGCGCCTGTCACATCCACTGAGATCAGTTGATTGTTCTGTGCCAAAAGCGTTGACAGTGACGGCATCCCCGCCGCACTACCCATACTCGTCAACTGATTATCCTGCACACGTAAATGCACCATGGCACTATTACCCGTCACATCAATCGAGGTCAGCTGGTTCGTATAAGCATAGAGATTCTTAAGCGTCGTTAATCCCGCAAGCCCTGTGAGACTCGTCAGTTGGTTGTTGTGCACATACAAGGTGACCAAATTGCTAAGGGCAGTCACATCAAGTGCTGTCAGGGCATTGTTTTGCAGTTGCAAAGTCTGCAGATTGGTCAGGGCTTCTATGCCACCTGCGTCACTTATCCCCATGCTGCTACAAACTAAGGATGTGACCTGACTGCTATCAGTCCAACCATTGGTCGTTGCCGTATTCGTGACACAAGTCTCCAAGTTTACATCGGTAAATGTCAGATTGGCAATTGGCGTCGCAATGACTAAAGGTGTCGCAATAAACAACAGGCCACCCAGGACGACATCACGTAACTGCACAATCATATCCACCCCACTTTTTATTATGTTGTTCATGGCGTACTCACCTTGCGGCTTAATAGCCGCCCTTGCGTATCATAGGTGAAGTCGGTAATGCGCCCCGGCTCGGTAATCTTGGTTGGCAATCGATAATCCACATGCCACTCAGTCGTAATAGTCCTTTCTTCGGGGGTACCTACTGCTTCCGTACGCGAGGTTTCCAGTCCCCTGACATTATTGATGAACGTAGTTTGATTGCCGTTGAAGTCAGTGCGTGAGGCGATAAAGCCATTTGCGTCAAAGGTCTTACTTTGGTTTTGCCCCCCACAAAGGCCACAAGGACCGCCATCGATTTGGCCAGTTTGAGCTAACCCAAACAATATTTCTGTATGAAGAGTCTGTGCGTTTCCTAAACTATCAGTGACTAACGTTGTACCATCGTTGTTGAACGTAAAATCTATGCGCTCAGCGCCGCCAGCATGCTCACTAAAAATGGCGCGCCCTACTGTGTCATAGCCCCAGTTAGCGAATCTGGTACCAGTTTCATCTGTAATACCGGTTAAAGCGTGAATAAAGTTGAGGTCTTCATAATGATAAATTCGGGTGGGGTTATCGATACTATTGCCAGGCGTTTCATCTGGATAAGTCACTAATTCCAGATTACCACTTACGTCGTAACCATAACTGAACAAATTACCTGCTGGGTCTGTCATCGTAATTACCCGACCACTACCATCGTTGTCAAACGTTAGTGTGCGTCCAAATGTATCCGTTACACTGTCTAAGGTATTTGAGTCATCGTCACCGCCATTTGCTGAGGTAACTTCATACTCTAATGATTGAGTGAATCCCTCTTTACTCGTTATCAGCACGAGTTTTCCATCAACTGCGTATGTTTCAGTCATGTCGTTTGAGGTAGTTAGCTGCCACCCAGTTCTTTGACTTTGCGCATCCATCAACTCTTCAAGCATTTCAATAATGTTTGGATCCGCTATCCAATCACCATTAGTTTCGATAAATTCAAGCACTTTGCCATCAGCACGAGTTACTTTTGCAATACCACTCAATTCAATAATTGACCTATCGTAAGAGTGTCTCCAATGCTGACCAATGTTTGATGCGCTCACAGTACCATCACTGTTGTAATATCTATCAAAAACGAGTGCAAAATTACCTGTTCCAATATAATCGCTTTCTGTTTGATACTTGTTTCCTGTATGGGGATTCACCGGGTTTCCTAATGGGCAGTCCTTTTCATCACCAAGGTTTTTTTCTGCTACTATTCCATTGTTTGTTTCACATTGTTCTGTAGAAAAATTAAACGCAAATCCAGAATCACACTGGGCTCGTGGTACAACATATTCATGTATAAACGGAGGAAAATTTAAGCCTATGAAATAGGAAAGTAATTCTATCTCTGTAGAATTAGTTGGCAATATTGGTACAAAAAATACATTAGGAGGCCCTATGGAAGGTACAAGACTGTTGGTACATCAAGTCCAACATAAAACTCCGGAGGGTCAGCGTAAAGCGTATTTCCAACCAGCAGTCCTATGATAAGCAGTATGTTTCTCAGAATAATATTCATATTGCGTTCATCTATTAAGTTAGCTAAATGTAATTTATAATTCGATAAGTATTATCGACCAATAAAACATAATTCGTATGCGGTCGATAAGAGTGCATCACTTTTTGGAATCGATAACGTTTGTACTTATTCATCATAATTTATTTTTTTTGTAGTGCTTCACCTCAAAACTTCCCTGGCAACCATAGTTAATTTTTTTATTAGCCCGCCATCGCAGTCGTCTCGCCGGAATAGTAAGTTATTTGAAACGAATTTAATATGACCCATATGAGGTACGAATAATTGCTCTGAATGGACTTGATCTACCTTATTTGGGGTACGTCGTATTCATATTTTTATTTGAGTTTGTTGGGTAAAATAAGTTAATGGAAAGATCTTGCTTCTCTAAATGAATTTAAATTTAGAGATTTCATTTCTGTATATAGTTAGTCATTTGCAAGCGTAAATGAACTAGATATGAACTTTCCCTTACCTAATGGCACTGTTTCAATTGGTCAGTGTTTAGTTGCTGAGGACACGTTGGGATAGATCGGGCTTTGCTGATCCGGATGAATCGTTAACCTTGCAGGTTATCTGTACTGTCTAGTTAACTAGAATTTGATTCTAACTAGGACCAAAAGTCTAAATATTAGCTAGCATGGCTATCAGTGATATTTCTATGATATAGGTTAATTTAACAATATCGACTGGCTGTATACTTGGTGCCGTATTTGACGCACCAAAATCTAATTGATTCATGCGTGATAAAAAATTCTAATAATATTGATATCTAGATTTAGCTGAGTATCATTTTAGCCAAAACAAAGCTTTAATGATAAAAATAGTTAAATGACTAATAACAATACGCATTGGCGTAGCTCGCGTGCTTCATTAGGAAGCACGTCGTCTGAACGATATTTAGTTCAACTGGCAAAAAGAGCATTCTTGTCATTGTGGAGCTACCCTAATTTATTTACAGATGAAGGTCGTCATGGTCGCGGCGATGGCAAAGAACTGTGTGATCTATTAGTAGTATTTGGTAATGACATTATTTTGTTTTCAGATAAGTATTGTGAGTTCTCAACCCATGACGATATCAACATAGCTTGGTTTCGGTGGTATCGAAGAGCAGTTGCAAAATCTGTGAGGCAACTAAAAGGAGCCGAATCTTGGATTAATCGTTTTCCTGAGAGAGTGTTTTTAGACAAAAGCTGTGGGACATCTCTTCCCATAAAGTTACCTTCAGCACCCGTGTCTCGTGTACACCTTGTTGCAGTAACACGTGGTTCTTGCAAACATGCAGAATCATATTGGGGGGGTGGTAGTTCAGGCAGCCTTTTCATAGATACTAAACTAGTTGCTGAACAGCATAAAGAAGCACCATTCCGCATTGGTTGGCCTTTAGCAAATAGACGCTTTGTCCATGTACTTGATGAAACCACTTTAGATATTGTATTGAATGAATTGGATACGATTTCAGACTTTGTTGAATATTTAACAAAGAAAGAAAATTTGTTTTGTACCCAAAATGCGGATTGTGTAATTCCTGGTGAGGAAGAGTTAATAGCGAGCTACCTTTCTCACTTCAATCATAAGAAAAATGAGCATTACTTTCCTAATCTTCCTCAAGGTGCTGTACTTATATTAGAGGAAGGTGGTTGGCTGCGTTTAAAAGACAGTCCAGAATATGCAGCAAGGTGTGAAGCGAATGCTATTAGCTATACCTGGGACGACCTCATTGAATTTCACAGTCAACATATAATTAATGGAAGTGCTATCTCAATAGATGATGAAAATTCAAACATTAACAATGAACGTCTTATGCGTATCATGGCTTCAGAAAATAGACTAACAAGACGTATCCTAGGAAATGCTTTACATATAGCAAATAGTAATGAGCAAAAAGGAATGCGTTTTACACGAACCATTCTAAGTGCGACTAAAGAAGGAAGAGCTTATATTTTCATGTCTTTATCTAGGCCAAAAGACTTTAGCTTTGAGGAATATCTAAATATGAGGAGGAGTGAATTACTACTATATATCGACGGATGCAAATTAAAATTTGTAAATATTTCTGAGATTATTGGTATTGTTTTTGAACCAGGTCAAAAAGTATTGAATACAATAGATTTTTTGTTTATTAACTATGGTATTGAACAACTAGATAAAGAGTTTACCTGTGAAGTTCAAAAACGATTAAAAAATGCAAACATGTGGGATACACAAGCCATAAAATTAGCTGTCATCCGTGATTTCCCGTTCCCAATAATTGAATCTCCTTTCATTAATATAAAACTGTGGCTGAGCCGCATGCTAAATCGAACCACTTGGTATATAAAGCAGCTTTTCAATGAAAATTAATGTAATTATTAGTGTTCGCTTTTGCCTGATAAGGAAGATGTAATAAAACCTATTCGAAATGGATGATAAAAATTTAAAATGAGCCCTCTTACTTGAAATACTCGGACACTAGATGTCATCGTGATTATTTGTATTCAATACAGAAGTTTTGGAATTAGAGAATAGAAGATAAAATGAGTAAGCGAAACCGATACCCAATGTTTACGGGTAAACTTATCAAATCATTATAGCTACGAGAAAAACCCTACCGTTTTTTTGAAAAGGGTGCGGACATTGGCTTTGTTATTCAAGTTACCACGTAGACGAAAGTTTTCTTCGTCCAGTACAAGCCACGGGGTCGGTTAAACAATTGTTTGAATACTCTGTTGCTTACTTAAAGGAAAATGGCAAACGCGCGCACAAAGATGTGGCTCAGCTTTTTGAGCCCGGAACTAAAAGGGAAACTTCACAGTAATCCATCCTTGTGAATACATCTGGGCTAGGTTTTTCTGGGATGGTACCTTTAACTACACCCTACTCTGTACAGCGATTAATGACCCATTTCAATCAAGCCCAATTTCATTGCTTTCACCACCGCTCCTATATTAGTCCTCACTCTCAATATCCTTCTCACCTTCCCCATATGCTGATGCGCGGTGATAGCACTAATACCCAAACTTTTCGCCACCTCATTTATCGACATATCCTTTTGTATTAAGCCAGTGAGTACTTGTAGGAGTTTTGTGCTTATGTGAGGCAAACTAGGATTACAAAAATTATCTGGAAATCGCCGAGTCCCGATTTCCGCAATTTCTGTCGTTAGGAGTTGCAACGTACTTTCCTTCCCATTGACATATTGTTTAAATTCATGGGGATTCACATGTTGAATCGATACCATGAGCATCACTTGGTTATTATCACTGACCGTACAATAATAGTCATAATATCCATGTGCGCTATTGAGTCGATAAATCGCCTGCATGCCGCGCACTAGGTAACAGTCCAAGGGTGCCTGCTGAATATGCGTGTGTATTGTTGAATAGTAGATTGAACGTTTGTTCTCAATTCTATAGACAGCCACTAAATCATATTGCTCAAGACCTTGGGCATGGTAGCTCTCGGTCAGAGCCCTGGGCAGTGTACTCAATTCACCCTGCCCTGCTTTGTTAATTATTAGTTGATAATCGCTGAAACCCAATGACCGGATTTCGGCAGAAATTAACTCTCGAAGATCACTCAGATTGCTAACAGATTGAAAAGCAGGGAATGGACAACAAGCTAATGTTTTGTCTAATGAACTGATCTGAAATTGCTGTTTCATCTACCCACTATCCATTGTGAAATTAATGTCCAATAATTCGGTAATTTTCTATGCAAATAAACCGTAGGTTTAGTTAGCAATCATAATTATATATTAATAGCCGATAATCGGCTACACCCATTTCTACTAAACAACAAACTATTAGCTCCTCCAGGAGCTAGTACAATATGCGCGCTAACATATGTGGCAACAAAATTAGGGAATTGCGAGAAGAAAGAGAATGGGGTCAGATAGATTTATCAGCAGCGTTAACTGTAGATTTTAGCATCGAACTTAGTCAATCAGACGTCTCAGAGATTGAAAGAGGAGCCCGTGGTATCAAAGACTATGAGCTTAAGGCCATTGCTGCGATTTTTGATGTCACTACGGATTGGTTATTGGAATAAATAGTTGGACCACTTTACTATGTAAGCCCGTCTCAAATAATCAAACAAGTTCCTGGGCCCAGTCCGGTAGTGGAGATCGATGATATTCAACATTACCATCTCGAATTGTGGCGACTTGCTGAAATGGATCGTCTATAAAAGAGTTGTCGAGCAATTTGACGTGATTACAAAGTGGTATCGCAATTTTAATATTAACCATAGCTCTGGCGATTCGAGTTTCCACCTTTTCTTCAGGGACACTATGGCCTCCTTCGCTAACCCTTTGGTAAATACGCGCCTTGTTTAAACTCACACATTCAAGGTGTATAAAAACCAGGATAATTTTGAAACCTAGGGTTTTTGCCTGCGCGACAAAATCAATTTTAGATGGATGAGAAAAAACTGTTTCGAAGCAAAAACTGCAGCCATCTCGTAGCATCTTATTGCGAATATTCTCAGCAATTTGCGCCGCTTTATAACTGTGAGCTTCCGGCGTGTCAGGATACAATTTTTTTGCAATGACATCCGCATTCACGAAAGGTAGGCCCAATGATTCCAGACGTGTTTTATAAAAAGTACTTTTCCCCACACCGTTGCCACCGGCTAATAACCAGAGTTGTTTTCCTTTAGACAAATCCCCTAATCGACCAGAGGCGTAAACACACCCTGGTTAAACTGCCCGATAACTACCTGACCATCTGTAGTGATTTGTTCTAGCTGTCCGGGATGACTGAGTGATACTTGATAACGTAATGCGTTCGAAGACACTTTCGATGCCAGCGTCCCAGCTTCGCGATCTCGTTCTAGTGCCTTAAACACATCCTCTGGATCAATTCTTGGTGCAGCCACTGACTCGACAGTTAGCCTGGCAATTCCTGTCGCTATCGCCAATAAGCTGTCCGGATCAATCTGATCTCCTATACTGCGACCCAGACTCGCCCAGTATTCTATTTGCTCAGCGGCGCTCCGGTGCTGGCGTTCGCCAACCATGGTCGCAGCTTGCATTAAATCGTCCTGAAGTCTGACAGGGGATGCAGCCTTAGCCATAGAATTCTTCAATTAATAGTGACGTTTATCTATTGTAGCAGAATGCTACATTTTTTGCTTTTCTTATTTAACTTTCGCTATAAAACCCTTTTATTCAATAATTTATAAACATTCCCAACTTAGTCGAAAACACTCCATAGGCACTTTTCCGCATATGACCAGGAGATTGCTGAACATATAGTGTGTATCAACAATCTCTTTAAATGTTGTGTGCGTTAACCCAAGGCCAAACACTACATAACGCATTGCTCAGCAGCGTGGTGAATTTGGCGACTTTTTTGAGTATTTTTTCAAAGAAGGTGACAAGTTTACCGCGTCTGATGCAGCAACTTGTTAACCTTATGGTTCCCAGTGAAAGCTCGATCTGTAAACGGAAATTGTATCACCAAGAAATTTCCAGCTTCGACTTTCCCACATATTTTTTTTATCTGAGCCAGCATATTTAGATTCATCATTTAGCCGATTATAAACTGAAGCTGTAATAATTGTATGATAAGGGCTTTCACGTTGATCACTTAACTTTGCAGCTAAATTTGGGCCTCGACCTATCCAAATAAGGTCATTTGAGCCTCTTGCGCCAGCTCGGACAGCTAGTACTTCTCCAGTATCTATACCAACACCATGCGAAATAGTGAATGTGGCATCTTTAACACTCTCGTATTTTTTCTCGAACTTTGGCCTGATATATTTGCTTACTACATACTTAATATTTAGGGCACACCTAGCGGCATTGGAATTTTTTGAATCTCCGATAAAGACACCCATCACACGATCACCATCAAAACTGACTACAGTACCGTCACAGGATTTTATTAAGCGTGATGTCGTAGCGAGAAATGACTTTAGAATCTTGGCTGCAACTCTTCTATCGAGTTCTTTGGCCATCTTTGACGAGCTTGCAAGATCTGCATACAAAAATGTTGCATCAAGCTCTACTGCACCTCCTGCGAGAGCCACATCTTCCGAAGAGGGCACTACGTTGCCCTTTCGCTTATTCCAGGTTGTATCAATTATTGTTTGTATTTCTTTTGAAATAGTATCTGAAAGAGCCATGTCTACCTCATGCTATATAGTAAATAGATAGAAATAGCCCACGGTACAAATGACAGAAACATACACACCATTGCTCGCCGTACCCAAGTAAATTTTGTATTAGCAATTTTTGAATTTATATGACATTGATTTATTAAGTCATCACAGTATTCTTCTTGGCTAAAATCGTTTACAGCCTGTTTATATTGATCTAGCTCTCTAGAATCTATACCTCGAAAAAAAATGTTAGACCCTTTTGGCCCATTAACTCTTGGAAATGACGCCAATGCACAAAATGCCAGCCCCAGAATAAGGAAGAACAATGCAAATGAAGATGTAATAGCTGATGGCATTGTCCATTTATCAATGTCGGGAGCCAATACCGATAAAGCACCAAGCATTGCTGTTGTGAGAGGAAGGACTAACGCTATTCTAGAATCAGCTACTTGTATCCAACCTAGAAGGCGCGCAAGCTCTTTCTCAAGATAATCGATTTGATGAGTCAAGATTCTTTTTCTCCGATCTAAGTAAGATTAACACCAGCCATAACAGGTGCGTTTGAAGTGAGCAGAGCGAACGAAAAACGCAGCCTTGTTAACGATCTTGTTAGGCAAATTTACCCCAATGCTTCATAGTGATTTGTGAAAATACTTTCGCTCCAATAACTAACGTCTGATGGTTTTCATCCTCTATGTTTAAGATTAGCAACGAGTCGCTAGAATCCGATGGTCCTATTAATTTGTTATAAGAGATACGTGAAAAATACCAAAGCATTCTCGCGGCATACCCAATAGTCCTGTGTGAGTTCGCGCTTACCCTGCCAAAAATTCCGAGCCCATGTTCCTCTTCATTCTCGATGGACGCTGGAAGACAAGTCATCACTGATGCAAGATAGGAAAGGTGCGATGACTGCGACATCACCTCGTACTCTTCTCTTCGCCACTCAGTAAGTTCCCCAACTAAATCTTCTGGAAAATAAAGAGATTCCTCGATTTGTATGATTCTTTTGTGAAGGTTCTTAGGCGAAGCGTGCGTATGCCAGAACGTCACTATCTGCTGATCCGTATCCGCTGCTTCATAAGCTTCCCCTAGGGATTTGTCGTGAAGTACCGCCAAACATAGAAAGAGCGACTCGACAAATGTTCTCAGCAATGCTCGCCCTGGTGTATCGAAGCCTGAGACGCACGCGTTGCGAATTGCCCAACCATATGCACATGAAGCTCCTATCAAAGCCCAGGGAACTCGATACTCTGGTTGCTTCGGACCTACATCACTTTCATTGTTCAACGCAAAATGTATTTGAGCAAGCCAATTTAGACCGAACTCGAGTATCCCAAGCCACGGCTGAAGAAGCGCCAACCCCTTCAAGGTGTTTTCTTCCATCAATTCATGTTGGGCCTCTCTCCATTCGGCTAGAGAAGGAGGTACCCGTATTGCGTCGGCAAAGGCAGAACGCCAAAGTGTATCGATCTCCTGTTCTATCTCTTCTTTCGATCCCATTTATACTACCTAACCCCTGTGCTCACATGCACGTGTTTTATTGCACGTTATCGTGGTGTGCCTTGTTGGGTAGCACTAGCTTAACTCCGAAAGATCCCAGCCTAGTGCGAATGCTCGACGTGCGTATTGTTCGGCTTGGTCCACAGTCAGCGACGGCACGTCTAAATCATGCGCTACCGCGTTTCTAGTCCTTCTCATAGAATGAAGTTCTTCGATTACTTTAGTATCAATTGCCGGATGTCTGTCCAATGCATTAATCATTTCAGAAACTGAATTATTGTATTTATGTCCCAGCTTTTTGCATAGTTTTTTGATCTCGCGCTCAAGCCGGCTCCACCATTCTTGGACCAGCGCGTGCGGTGCGTCGATAGACAGCACGGACACGTAGTCGTCAAATGTATGAAATTTCACCATGAATTACATGTGCCACAAAACGCCAAAAGAAGCGGCGGTGAAACCGACGGATTGCTTTTCTTGTTATGTTTTTACTAGCAAAATTTTTCATTGCTGAAGACGATGCTATTAATATCACTATAAAATGCAATCATGTTTGGTTCTTCTATGGGAGCTTCACCAGGATGAGCGCTGTGATTTCTATACTGAAAACAGCTTCTCGGACTGGTTGCCATCGATCAATGAGCATTAACCACTCTCAGGCGACTGTTCCGTTTTAACGAAGAATATTCCAATCGAACCTGCCACTAGGCCCTGCATTGGCCCAAGCCAAAGATTGGTCGTATTTAGAAATTTAATTGGTGCCATATTAGTAAATGGCTGTAGAAAAATAGAAAGGGAGACTAATACTAAGTAAAATATTGACAAAGAAAGTGCTAGATAATAAAAAAACTATCAATTTTCTTATCAGATGGTTTACCCAATGAGGCATTATAGGCGAATACAGCTATCATTAATGACAATGTGGGCATAACAATGGGTAAAAACCAACCCCATGCTTCAGTAATATTATCGCCGTATTTTCCAAAAGCTGTCTGAAATATCAAAATTAGAAGTAGCAGAAATGATCCAATAAACCAGGCTGCTGCTAATTTTCTTCTGCTCTTTTTTGAAGATACTTTCATAGTTTTAAATTACTCCATAGATCATTAGCTTTGACTAGGTGTGTTTTTCCACCAATTCTACCCGGAACCAAATGTATTGCTTCACTGCCTTGTATTTTTTTAAATTCGTAGATCAATGCTGTAGTTTTATATTTCGAAGAATAAGGAATGTTCGCTATTTTATCCTCGACACCGGAAGATCCTTGTTCAAGCATTGCCGTGGCTTGTTCTGCGGTAATTGTATTATCATCACTAATGAAGTTTAGATCAGTTATTACAAACATTATGATCCTGAAATAACCCGGCTTACTTGTAAATAGAGCTTTAATATAGTTTTTGATAGAAAAGTCTTCTAATGGTTTTATCTCTAGATCCCATCGTTCCGTACCTGGTTTTGGCGAGCCATCTTTATTTATTCTTTCTAATCTTGAAATAATTGCCAGCCCTCTATTATTCTCATCTTTAACAGCAATACGATAGAAACTAACCTCTGAATAACCAGATGTGTTCAAAGCTCTCGAAATTTGATCGGATATATCGCCAATTGTCTTTGCGTTGTTAATGGGAACATTGGACCGTGCTGATGATTTTGGTGGTGGCCACGGGAAAATTGGCATTTCGTTTGTCACAGGTTCGGTTACAGCCTCAGCGTCACTACTCCTCATCAATCGATAGGATTCCTTTTTTTCTGATTGGGAACTAGCTATAGCTTCCCTGGCTCTTATTCGTTCGTATCGAACTGACAATTCTGGTTCATCATCTACATCCTGATCATAATAATCTCTCGAATCGCCAATATCTCTATAATCAGGCTCAGCTACCACCGAATCAGCACAATAGTCGCGCTCAAATGACCGTCTTTCTCGAACTGAATATTGTATGTCCTCGGATTTTTCAATATTTACTTTTTCTTCTGATGTCCCCTCAGTAGGTAATCTTTCTAATTGGACATAGTCATTTAAATCACCTCCTTCATATCGCTCTATTGTTGTAACGGAGTCTTGACCACTTGTTTCTTGCGAATCGTGTATACCAGTATTTTGAGGTGACGGTGAATTGTCGTTACAGGGTGTTACGGAAAATACAACCAGCAAACCAATAATAAATACGGACACCAAATATTCGAAATTGCTAAGACTCTTAGTGGCGAGCATAATAGTTTTCAACTGTAGGTCCTAAGAATGTTTCGGACAAACTATCCAATAAGTTAATGGGATTTTGAAACGCCAGCATATTTAATCGTCTTGAACTTCTTCTACTAATCTTCTTCGGGACCTGTCGTGAATGTCATGACCTCACCAGGAGCACTAACGCCCCTAATAATAAGTTCCGAATCTGCACTATCCCAGCGCCGTGTTGAAGGTACTGTGTCAAATGAAGCTGCAATAGCATCTATGTTTTTGTAGAGGTCATTTTCATTCGCTCCCTGGTTTCGAGCCAAATCACCACCACCATCCGCTTCGAGAAGGTATGTTTGATAGTGATGTGTTGACGTATTTTCCTGCCATTCATTAGAACCTTCTGTATCACAATGCATAATTGCAAGCCCGGTTATGTCCATTATTCGAACGCCATCTATAGCCCTTTTTCGATAGGTGCTCATACCTGAACGAAGTCCAATAGAAGTATGGTTTTCAATTATGAAACTCTCATTTGGTGAAATTACATATCGGAAAATAGTAGAGTAGTCGCCAGCACTAATTTCATGCTGCGCGCTAACGCCATTAAGGATGACTTCGTTGTCGATAAAACCCGAAAGGTTTCGTAAGTATGCACAGGGTGGAACCGGAGTGGTGCCACCACCTACATGATTACCACTACCCATTAGACAATATGGTCCAATTCCATCGCTTTTCCCTCGGCCTCTAGCGACGCCTCCCTGGTCTCGAAACCCGTAGTCATAAAGATCCGGATATCGTAAAACCAGATGTGACAACTCATGACATGACATCCCTATTGTCATCTCCGCAGGAGATGAGCCAAGCGACGTAAGCATGTAATAATGAGTTTGATACTTCTGACCCTTTTCGTATTTTTCAGTCAGGTGTGTGTGATTATGAGGCCATAGCTGATCGGTTCCAGCGTTCTGATCTCCGTAAACTGTCGGCCCGGCATACAGAAATGTCAGAGAGTCAAGAAACCCTTCGTCTCGGGAGTCATAATTGGCAAAAGTAATATCATCTTTAATTTCGTCCAAAACGAGAGGAACGATAGAACGTCTTTGATAATAGGATTTATTGCGAGGCAAACTAACTACTGTCGGATGTATATCGTTTCTAAAATTTAGCTTATTGTCGGTGACGGCCTGAAAATATCCTTGTACCGTCGTAGAATTACTTAGATGTGGTTCGTTGCCATTATAGAGTTGGTCAACAAGGTCTACCGCATTATCAAATGCTCGTTCATCTAAAAAATCAACAATAACAACCAGGCCTCGGACATCACCACGAAGTGTTCTACCAGGTAACAAACCATCTGCAGCGCCAAAGGTGAAGTTACCTATGGCTGATCCATCCGCTGCATCTGCCTGAAAATATTGCTTGTGAACTCTGGCATTTCTAGCTGCAGCTATCGCCTCGGGATCATCGCATAAACCACGGAGTAAATTGGCTGGTGGATCCAAATGTGCAGGATGATTGGTTAAGACCAATCGACAATTGGATGAGCGATCGCAATACACCCACATATCAAGTGAGGAACAAAATCGTATGGCATATCCATCAGGAGTGGTAAAAGTTGCGCCGAATTCATCACCGTCGACTACTACAGAAAATTTTTCACCACTTCCCGGTTGAATAAATTCACAAGTTTCATTGAATAATGCTGACATACCATTCCTCCAATATTGATTTGGCCTATGTTAATTAGTGTCATGTCCCGACCAAATCTCTCACCATTAGAATAAAATTGGACAACTCCTCGAATACTGTATGTACCCATTTGGGGTGATAGCACCCGTGATTGCTGAATAGTTCTAGAACTTGATGAAACAGACTTTGCTTACGACGATATGAGCAAATCTGATAATCGCGCAAAAAACCGAGTCGATGTATAACTGACTAGTTGAATTTTACCCATGCTAATAATTCCAAAGTTCTCTATTAGCTGTTCAGGAAATATACCCCAAATGAGTGACTTTTGAGTGGCTGGCAAAGTCGGTTTGCGCTACACTTAATTTAGGTGTAAACAAATGAAACAAATGAAAGCGAAACGGAAGTTGCCCTTACGAGGTCGTCGTCTTGGTCGGGACGCGTGGATTTTGGCAGCAAGGGACGCACTCATTGAGGGTGGGATCGCAGCAGTAAAAATAGGCCGCTTGGTAGAGACTCTTCGCGCAGAAAGAGGAAGTTTCTACCATCACTTCAAAGATCGCGACGCTCTCTTGCAAGAATTGCGAAAGTATTGGGAAACGACTAATTCCAGAACATATGAAAATGCTCTCGACCTTCAAAAAAGCAACAAAATAAAAGATATTCATAAAGTCATCGCCATGTGGGCTGATGACTCCACTTACGATTCCTCTTTTGACTCTGCTATGCGCGATTGGGCTCGTGTAGAACCCAAAGTTGCACTTACAGTAAGACGTATTGACGAAAAACGTATAAGCGCACTCACCAATATCTTCAATCGTTTGGGTTTTGACGGTGATCTGGCGGTGATCCGCGCGCGTATTACTTATTTTCATCAGATGGGTTACCTTGCAATCGGTCTGGCCGAAAGCAAACAACGGCGACGCAAACTTGCTCCTTTATATCTGGATGTGCTTCTAGACAATTAATTGCCTTAGCTACATCTATTCTTAAATAGGCTCATCCAACTGGAGTCGAAGAATTGCCCCGGTCTGGTTCCCTTCGTACTTCTAAAATCAAAATACCGAGGACTGAACACCTGCTACCTCCCGTCCCATAAGACGATCCTCATTAGTTTCAATTGCTCTTCGTGCTTTTATAATAAAAATATATGATTATACTTGACCGATAGTGTATAAGTTTGTATTGTTACTTATACATAGTTGTATAAATTGATTTACAGGAGTAATCAATATGCTATTCAAACATGGCCTCCTATCGGGTCTGGTATGGGTAATTTTACTTGGACTGGTTTTTGTCTTTTCTCTGAATTCGATTAACACGGCGAGCTCTACGAACCAGCCAATGGAAGAAGTAATCGTTACCGTGCCTCGTCCAGATGAATTGGGAATAGCAGAAAATAAAGCACCAGTGAAGCCCGAACAAATTGAAAGGGATAATACAGCTATTTCTAACACTCCCTGTGACGATGAGGTGTCTCGTTCTAATGAGAGTGTCATTTAGTAATCAACTAAAATTTCGCCGCCTGTTCAATGCGCCGTACCGACCAGCCTTGCATCATCGCTTTTTGCGCCAGGTCGATCTGATTACCCTCTTCCAGACCCATAAGCGCTTTACCGTGACCAAAATCAAGATCACCGGTGCGTAAGGCCTTCTGGATCCTTATCGGTAGCCGTAACATAGCAATCGTGTTGGCGACATATGATCGATTTTTACCGATCGCGTCGGCAGCCTCCTCCTGGGTAAATAACTCTTCATCAATGAGAGTCTGAAGACCGGAAGCAATCTCCATGATATTGAGGTTTTCCCGTTGTACATTTTCCACCAGTACAATCTTGCGACAGGCCTCGTCACTATACCGACCTACGATGCAATCAATATCAGCTATTTGGGCCAATCCCGCTGCTCGCCAGCGTCTCTCTCCAGCAATTAGCTCGAAATCATCCTCTCCAACCGGTCTTACCACCAAAGGTTGAATTATCCCTACATCTGTATCGCGCATACTTTCAGCCAATTCCTGCAATTCAAACTCTTCAAAGTCAATCCTTGGCTGGAATGGACTCCGATGGATAAGATCGAGAGGTATTTTCCGGAGTTCGCGTTGCATAATCTTTGCTGATTTGGGTTCTAGGCTTGTCCCACGTGGAACACTTGAATAAAAATCACGGAATCACATAATAACCTTATATATCTGTTAGTTACATGATTTTGTACCATGGTACAAAGATTCATATAGCCTCTTCTAACGCTGACTGAATTGCTGTCAATAATGCCGCTTTAGTCGCTCCGCTATTTGTCTTAATTGTCATTACCATTGCTGTTCGCCCTTTTTGCTCCAGGGTGAACATTGACTTACCGCTGTCTGATTTTTGCTCTGCTAGTTTTGCCGGCTTTCGCTTAGCGCCTTGACTCGCTACAGCCTTTAATTGAGAGATGACCTTGTCCCCTGCGAGCGTCTGCCCTCCAGATTCTTTTTCTGCTTTTTGTATAGATGCTAACTGCTCGGCTTTCTCCAGAATTAGCACTCTCTTTCCAGCATCCTTCAATAAGGGACTCAATGCACGGGCATGCCGCTCCTTAATATCTGCTATATCTGCATAGGCATCGACAACGGTTTGTGGCAACTCAGCTAAAACTAGTAACTTGAACAACCAGTTTTCCGACACCTCTAAACGTGTCGCCATTTGTTTCTTGTTATCCTCATAAAACAGAGTCAGGGCATTACGATAGTCCCTCGCTCGCTCAAGATCAGAGATGTCCTGACGATCTCGATTCTCTACGTCCGCGAGTCGAAAAGCTTCTTCATCGGACAAATCCCTAACTTCAATTAGTAATTTCCAGCCCAAATAGCTGGCGGTCCAATGACGTCTGGCGCCACAGATAATCTCATAATCGTATTCCTTGTCTTTTTTCACCCATCTTGCGATAGCCGGAAATTCCTGTTGGCCCATGGCACGAAAACCATCAATCAAGTCAGCGCAATTGTGCTCAGTAAGGCGAGCATATTCGCGATTATGGTGAGCCCACATGCGACATCGCTCTGGATCCACTTTATATAATGCCTTTGTCGCTCTATCACCGCTGCTAAACTTCTTTGCAGATTCGACTCGACTTTCAACTATGCCAAGAGCCTTCTTTGGCTTGCTGTCTGATTTCTCCTGATCACTTTGCACCTGGGCCTTCGCCGCCTGCATTGCTTCTTTTAACTTGTTCGCCATGATATTCCCCTTTAGTGACTAGATGACCGCGGCATGTCGTAGTGCTTGTTGGTGACTGGGCCAGCAACGCCGAATCAATACTTCAATCTCCGCATTCATGGCATCCAGAAAATTTACGCAGCGTTTATACGTTTTGTAAGATGTCATCGGCTTGT